>Ga0051987_10000573_pt1 | contig 20252 bp, 15 predicted proteins | sample CryGey08umfilter_2_FD_58083 | JGI IMG/M metagenome (GOLD analysis project Ga0051987, IMG submission 58083) | Groundwater microbial communities from aquifer in Utah, USA - Crystal Geyser 4/10/14 0.8 um filter | ecosystem: Environmental > Aquatic > Deep subsurface > Groundwater | place: USA: Utah... | reverse complement strand
TCCAACTCAATGGCCCTCTTGAAAGACTCCTGTGCCTTGTTCACATTACCCATGCGTTGATAAAGCAAGCCCATATTATTATAAGCCTTTTCCATTTTTGGATTTACACTAACAGCAGAACGATAAGCCAAAACTGCATCAGCTGCCCTGCCGGTCTTTCCATATATGATGCCTAGATCATAATGCGCGAATGACTCCACCACATCTGATCCCGGACGCCCGGCAAACATGCTTTTAAGGGACAAGATCCGCTTATATTCCAGCTCGGCATCATTGTAACGATTCTGTTCAAGATACAGAGAAGCCAGGCTATCGACCGCCCTAACGCTATAGGGTGAAAGCGTGACTGTTTTCTGGAAAAAACGCAATTCATTTAACCAATCCTTATTATTCTGCCAGCTAAAAAATGCAAAATACAACACAATAGCCGATAAAATACTCCACCTTGATCCGGGGCGCGCCACTTCCCCCACCAAGACAGCCAAATAAAAACATAGCGCCATAGAAGGCAAATATAAGAAATGCTCAGCCATGATATTAGGGAATATCAGGGCAGAATGTGGAAAAAGCCAAACAAAAAACCAAAACAAAAAGTAAAGGGCCGATTGTTTTGCCCGGCAGTTATGAATGGACGCAAAATTAATGGAAAATCCTTTAAGCGCACGATCAGGGATTTTTGGCGAGAGTCTGCAAGCCTGCCTGCCGGTAGGCAGGGGAATTGCATTTTAGCTATAGCGACACGTTCTTTGGAGCGTAATAGCGAAAATGCAAACCGCAGCAGACGGCAAAAAATACCGTGCGCAAAGAAGCTTTTGTTACTTTTGCGTAAATCAATATTTGCTCCAAATTTTTTGATACCTGCACCAGTAAGTACAAGCGCGCAAAAGATCCCGGCCCAGTATTCAGGCGAGATCCGCTCATACGCAGTCAGCCTCTCCATATGCAGGCCAAAAGGAGCCATAAATGACCCTACGTAGATCAAGAGCCTCTTGCCGAAAGCAAAAAACCTATCAAAAATACCGACATCAAAAAAAGCAAAACCCTTTTTTTGCAAAAAGGGATTGCCTAAAGAAAAATTTAAAAGGCTTATCCTTAAAACCGCGTAGATACCAGCGATACAAAATAAAGGCCAGGCTTTCCTTAAAAAAGATTTTTTCCATAACAAAAGAAAAGGCAGCACTATGGCAGTTTCTTTTGTCAACAAAGCCAAAATGAACATAAAATACGATAAATATATATTTGCGCGTTTATCAGGAGTTTTGATAAAAAATATCAACGATGACAATATAAATAGAGCGCATAACGAATCGGCCCGGCCGGAAATAAATGTGACAACCTGAGCGTGCAGCGGATGGACAAGGAAGATCATAGCAGCCGCAAAAGACACAAACTGCCAGGAGAACTTCATCCTCAAAAACAGATACAATAAATAACCAACGCAGAAATGCAAAATGATATTAACTAAGTGATACCAAAACGGATCAGTGCCTAAAAATACTGAATTAAGTATAAAAGAAATAGCGACTAACGGCCGGTAATAATTGATACCAGAATTTTCGTAACGTTCTGTGCTAAAAGCGCGATCCCATAAGTGCGGGTTTTTTACAAAAGGATCGTCTGCGATAAGCGGTTTATCATCCCAGATAAATTGACCGCCAAGGAAATTGCCATAAGCTGCAAATACAGCGATTAATAAAATCAAAAAAATATGATAATTTTTGAGCTTCATGTATGCCGCTGTGATAAACACCCGGCCATGATTGAGATGCCGGTAACGTAGAAAACGTACACTCGCCATCCAACAAAGGCGAGGTGTGTGTTGCTTGCTGCAACAAAAAAGCGGCTGTTTTACCAGCCGCTTTTTTGTATTTCCAAAAACTGATACATTTTCCAGATATTACTCAATAGGCGGACTAGCAGATGTAGCCTCTCCAGATTGAGCAGCTCTCACAACACCGGACTCGTCAACAAAGAAACCGCGCACGCCAGTCACGTTAACTGACTGAGGAACAGCAGAAACGGTATATTGACTGCCAGCCGGAGTGCCAGTCTGAGTATAGGTGAATGTATAACCCGACTTGTTACCAAGTCCGAGAACAGAGTCAATATAAGGCGGAGTCGCATCTGACAAGCAAGTCAGGTCTGCCGGATAAAGCGGTGGTGACTGGCCTGCCCTAAAGCTCTCTGCTGCTGTGCTCAATGTCCTCATCGCTGCGATGGCTGTTGCTTCGTTAGCGCTTAACCTTGCCCTAAGTAAGTTTGGTATTGCGATAGCGGCCAACAGAACGATAATAGCGACAACGATCATGATTTCAACAAGCGTAAAACCTTTTTTTGAACGCATTTTAATTACCCTCCTTCCTTGGCAAAGATTTACTTAGCGCTTTTTTCAATTGAAGATTTGAAGAACCATGCCTAACTGTTTTATTGCAAGCGCAAAGTCTGCCATTAGTTACATTGTGAGTATTTTATCTCACCTCCTATCGTTTGTCAAATAAAAAAGCCTATTCCACTCTACATTTAGAGTTAAAGAATAGGCACAAAATTATTCCTAGATGGCAGCTGGCTACCCTACAAAATAAATATATGATTAGGCCCTTTAGCTTTGTGCCCCACTCTTTCGGGTGGTTTACCTTTTACGTCTTCCGTTTTCCTAGTGTAAGTATAGCATCCGAAGATCTAATATTCAAGACACCCGTCATTTTATCAGTTCTGTTATCTTGAATATAGGCATAAATAACGCTACCACGATACCGCCGATGATGATGCCAAGAAATCCTATGACGAGCGGTTCTATCATAGACGTCAATCCGCTGACCGCGGCGTCCACTTGCTCATCATAAAAGTCGGCTATTTTATTCAGCATCTTCTCTAACTGGCCCGTCTGTTCACCGACTGATATCATCCTGACGACCATAGGAGGAAAAGCGCCGCTTCTTGACAAAGGCTCAGAGATCGGCTCTCCCTCCCTTATGGAAGCGCGCGCGTCGGTTACAGCTTTTTCTACCACCATATTACCAGCTGTCTTACCAACGATCTCAAGGGCGTTCAAAATAGGAACGCCGCTTTTGACCAGAGTAGCCAGTGTCCTGGAAAATTTAGCCACCACGACCTTTCTAAACAATGGGCCGAATATGGGCGCGCGCAAAAGGTTGTGGTCAAATTGAAAGCGGCCTTTAGGAGTATTGATATATTTCTTGAACAAAAATACCAACACGGTAAAAATTATGACAAAAAATAAGAAGAATCTTCTTAAAGCATCAGAAATACCTATCAATATCTGCGTCGGCACAGGCAATGTGCCGCCAAGCGAATCAAATATGCCTTTAAAAGTAGGAACAACTTTTATTAAAAGTACTAAAGTAATAAGGAAGGCCATGGAAATAACGACCGCGGGATACACAAGCGACGATTTTACTTTTCTTTGCAATGCGCTTGATTTTTCAAGATAAGACGCCAGACGGTCAAGTATCTCATCAAGCAGGCCTGAGGTCTCGCCCGCCTTGACCATATTAATATATAGATTTGAAAATATCTTAGGATGCCTTTCCAAAGACTCATGCAGGCTTGAGCCTCCCTCAATATCCTCTTTTATCTTTAACGTGACGCTTGAAAGTATTTTATTTTCGGCCTGTTCGCTTAGAATATGAAGCGACTGGACTAAAGTGATGCCGCTATCCACCATGGTAGCCAACTGGCGTGAAAAAACAACAAGGTCATCTAATTTTACTCCCTGCTCTCTGACTTTTTTAAGCCTTTCTTCCTTGACGGCAATAACGATGAGGCCTTTCTTATGAAGAACAGTTATAGCATCATGTTCATTCAACGCCTCAACGATACCAGAGAATTTTAAACCCTGATTGTCCTTAGCGCTATAACTATAGACTGACATATTACTCCTTAATTTTGTATACTGTAGGTATCCATTCCCTGCAAAATTAATCCCGAAGATTACTTAGACAATTTTAAGCGCAATAGCTTAAAATTGATAAGTGTTTAACCAAGGGATCGAAGTTTTATTCCTCTTGGTACTCAAATCTTATCAACGATCTTCATAAAGGCAGCCACGACTTTAGGGTCAAACTGGGTATCTCTGTTCTTCGCGATCTCATCTATCGCTTCCTTTTTAGACAACCCAACTCTTCTATAAGGCCGCGCTGAAACCATCGCGTCATAGCTGTCGGCGACCGCCAGAATACGCGACCCCAAAGGTATGTCTTCACCCTTGATCCCGGCTGGATATCCCTTTCCATCCCAACGTTCATGATGATGTTTGACAATGGCAATAACGTTATCTAAAAATCTCAAAGGCTCTAAGATCTGAGCGCCTTTTTGAGAATGCAGCCTGATCTCGGTAAACTCTTCCTGCGTCAAAGCGCCCGGCTTACTTAAGATACTGTCATGAACACCTATTTTGCCTAGATCATGCAACTGGCAGGCATCCTTTAAGTCCTCCGCATAGCTCATGTCCACGTTCATCTGACGGGCGATAATTTCCGCGTAACGCGTCACGTTATCAGAATGCGCGTAAGTATAATGGTCCCGTGCGTCTATCGCGTGCGCCAAGGCCTTTATAGTGCGCATGTATGTCTCTTTCAGGTCTTCGTAGAGCCTCGTCAAATTTTTTGTGCTCTCTTCAATACGCTTGGCCAAAAGAAGGTTCTGTTTCTGTAAAGAGAGGTTCCTCTCTTCTGTGCCTCTTTGAGAACGTATGTTGTTAGAAACGAATTTCGCGTAATCCAACGCGTGCCTTGCCTTAAAATGGACCTCATCACCTTTTAAGGGTTTATAAAGATAATCCGCAGCCCCTAAGTCCATAGACTCTTGAACGAGATTTGCTTTATCCGGATAACTTAAAATAACTATCCCTAAATTTCCATCCAGCCTCTTCAACTCCCGGATAAGATAGTGGGCATCCATATCCGGTATATCCATATCAACAAAGACAAGGTTGACAGGCTCTTCATTATAAAGCTGCAGGCCTACTTTAGCGGCGCAAGCAACACGCACCTGAAAACCCCGCGCCCCCAAAGCTGACTTGATAAGGTTGCACGTAGATTCCTCTCCATCAATCACAAGAACTTGTTCTTCGCCCATAATTTCAAAGAAAGATATGATATATAGTTTATAGTAAAAAATAAAAACAAACCGCTGTCGTTGCCTGCTTACGGCAGGCAGGTAATCAAAACCATTGAGGTTTTTTTCAACGATCTCATTTTAAGCTATGTTTATGTTAAATACTATACTTTATTTTAATATTCCTCTTTCTCTATGCTATATACTATTAACTATAAAGTTTCTATTATTCTTCAACCGTAGCCTGCAGGGCTTCCTCAAGAGTGATGACGCCCTCAACTACTTTAAGCATCGCATCGTCGCGCAACGTCAAAAAACCTTTTTCCTTAACAGCAAACTCTTTTATCTGCCCCGAAGAAGCGCGTTTAATAATCAGATCGCGTAAAGAGTCATCAATGGCAAGGACTTCATGTATACCTATTCGTTCAAAATAACCTGTATTATTACAATGCGGGCATCCTTTTCCTTTAAAAAATGTAGGCTTGAGGCTGCCTTTCAATACTTTCTCAATACCTAACTTCTTCCATGTCTCTTTAGGTATATGGCTTTCTTCCCTGCACTGTAAACAGACCTTGCGGCACAACCTCTTGGCCGAAGTAACAATAAGGCTGGATGCCACGAGAAACGGCTCAACACCCATGTCTATAAGACGCGTTACAGCGCCCACAGCGTCGTTGGTATGCAGAGTAGAAAGCACTATTTGTCCGGTCAGCGATGCTTTTATAGCGATATCCGCGGTTTCTGAATCCCTTATTTCACCTACCATAACTACGTCGGGGCTTTGCCTTAGGACCGAACGCAAGCCCGAAGCAAAGGTAAGGCCGATATCAGGCCTAACAGGGATCTGAGTGATACCTTCCAATTGATATTCAACAGGATCTTCAATTGTGACAATATTCAATTCTGGGGTGTTTAGTTTATTCAAAATAGAATAGAGCGTCGTGGATTTACCGCAACCCGTAGGCCCCGTGATCAATATCATACCGAACGGTTTTTTAACGGCCTCAGCAAAAAGCCTTAATGGTTCCGGAGATAACCCAAGCGACTCAAGCCCAACGCCAAGCTTAGCTCGGTCTAGGGTCCTTAAAACGAATTTCTGTCCAAAAGTCGTAGGTAACGCTGATACCCTGAAATCTATTTCCCTATCCCTTGACTTCACCTTAAAGCGGCCGTCCTGCGGCAACCTAGCCTCGGTGATATCAAGGCCGGAGATTATCTTTATTCTAGCCAGAATAGCATTCTGGTTCTTCTTGGGCAATTTAAAAACATCATAAAGGTGCCCATCAACGCGGTAGCGCACGCGCAGATCACGCTCCATAGGTTCAATATGGATATCCGAGGCCCGTCTTTTCAATGCCTCGGTTATCATAAGATCAGCGATCTTGACAATAGGCGCCTTGGCGCTCTCTTCAAGGACAGTGCCCAACTCAAGAGTCCCATCAACTTTAACGACCTCAACGTCTTTGCCCTTTCCATCTTCTTCGATCATGCTGGTGATATCTTCGTTGCTCGCGGACCCAGAAAAAAACTTATCCAAAACCTTAGTAAGTTCCTTTTCTCCAGCCAAAACGATATCAATATCATAGCCAGTTATCACCCTAATATCGTCAATAGCGAATATATTAAGAGGATCACTCATGGCTACCGTAAGCACGTTGCCGATCTTTGACAAAGCCACTATCTTATACTGCCTGGCGATCTTTTCTGGGAGTAACCCAACGACCTGCGGATCAACTTTGTATTTTGACAACTCTAAGTAAGGAATAAACAATTCTTTTGAAAGAGCTGCCATAAGATCTCTCTCCTTGACATAACCTTCCTTTAATAAAATATCCTTTAAATTCCCGCCAGTATCGGCGCGAACCTTCAAAGCCCTCTCCATATCTTGAGGCGTCACCAACTTAGCCTCAAGAAGGATATCCGGTAATTTCTTCTTTAACATAGCCATGTTTTTAGTTCGCGGGTTACGAGTTCGCGGATTACGGATTACGAGTTACTAATTAATTATCTTTTGCTATAGATTCATCCGGAGCTGTCACGCGCAATATCTCCTCCAGCGTAGTCACTCCCTCTAAAACCTTAAGGACGCCGTTTTCCCTCAATGTCTGCATGCCATCACGCCGCGCCGCGGATTTTAATTCATGCTCCTGCGCCTTCTTTAACACCAACTCCTTGATGGCGGGCGTGAATGTAAGCACTTCGCCAATAACTATACGACCGCTATAACCAATGTTAAAACACCTTTTACACCCCTTGCCTCTATATGCCAAAATAGGGCTTTTGGAATGCTTTATCCCTAAACTATCTATCATAACATCTGTCAAGACGTAACTTTCCTTGCAGGAATCGCATATCTTCCTGACTAAGCGCTGATTAAGAAGACAAATAACAGAAGATGTGATAAGGAAAGGCTCAACCCCCATGTTCACTAACCGCAAAACCGAGCCCGCTGCGGTGGTAGTATGCAGGGTGCTTAAAACAAGGTGCCCTGTAAGAGCGCTCTTGATAGCAATATCCACTGTATCAAAATCCCTGATCTCTCCTACCATTATGATATCAGGATCCTGCCTTAAAATAGAGCGCAGGCAGCTGGCGAATGTTAAGCCGATCTCAGGCCTGATAGTCACCTGATTTATACCTTCTAATTGATATTCAACTGGATCTTCTACGGTCACGATGTTATCTTCCGGGCTGTCAATATATTTTAGGATAGAGTATAAAGTCGTGGTCTTACCGCTGCCCGTAGGCCCACAGGCTAGGATCATCCCATGAGGCTGATCACTGCAGGCCTTGATCGTAGCCAATGTCTTATTATCAAAACCGAGCCTATCTACATCCAGGGTTGCCATGCTCTTATCCAAGATCCTTAAGGCCGCCTTCTCACCATAAAATGACGGTAAAATAGAGACCCTGAAATCCACAAACCTGTCCGGGAGTTTTAATTTAAACCTGCCATCCTGAGGCAGGCGGTGTTCGGAGATATCAAGGTCCGACATGACCTTGATCCTTGAAACTATGGACGCGTGAAATTTTACCGGCGGCGACTCTATTTCCCTAAGCATACCATCTACCCTGACGCGCACGCGCATAGTACGTTCCCAGGGTTCTATCAAAATGTCACTGGCGCCCATCTCAATACCACGCTCAATAAGCAAATTCGTGATCTTTATGACAGGCGCCTCTTTAGTCAGGCGCATCAGCTCCTGCGTGTCAAAACCGCCTTCCCTTGACGAGCGCACGACTTCAATATCAACCTCAGAGGCTTCTTTGATAATATCATCTATCACCTGCGTCGTCTCAGGTTCCTCATAATACTGCTCAATGGTAGACAAGATCTCATTTTGTTGGGCAATAATAGGATTTATCTCAAACCCGGTAAGGCTCTTTAGATCATCAATAGCGAATATGTTCAAAGGGTCAGCCATGGCAACGGTCAGAGACTTACCCATCTTTCCGATAGACACTATCTGATAGTGTTTGGCCATCTCTTTTGGGATCAATTTTAATACGTCGGGTTCTATTTTAAACCGGGCTAAAGAAATCGGCGGAAATCCGAGGCCTTCGCTAAGCGCTATAAGAAGGTCTTTTTCATTTATGAGATTAAGTTTGACAAGGCAATCGCTTAATTTTCCGCCGTGTTCTTTCTGGACCTGAAGAGCGAGTTTTAGATCGTCTTCTGAGATAAGCTTATTCTTGATCAATATTTGCTGCAGTCGTTCTCGGAGTGAACTCATATCGCTTGAATGGCCAATGCCCAATAAAAAAATATTGCATTGGAAATTTGTATTTGGGATTTAATGTGAAGTTTGAATCTTGTCATTTGTCATTTTTTCGCGTAGCATCTCTCAATGGCCTTACGAACATCAGTTGTCGTGCTCACGAAAGCTTGGACAACGCATTTGGATATCTCCTCTACGTCTTCAATAGCCTGTGTATTAAGAGGATTAGACATAGCGAGAGTCAAGTTATTGCCTATCTTGTCAATGGGGATAATGCAATACTGCCGCGCCACCTGTTCGGGAATGAGCTTCGCCAGCTCAAGATCAATATCGTAATTGGCAAGAGGCAGGTAAGGGAAACCATACTGCGCCGTTAGGACCTGAGCTATATCTTCCTCTTTAGAAAACCCCAGCTGAACGAGGATCTCTCCTATAAGACCGCCATTGACTTTCTGATAATCAAGCGCTTTCTGAAGCTGTTCAGGCGTTATGATCTTTCTCTCTATCAATAGCTCGCCCAATTGTTTTGTCGTAACTCGCTTTAACGAAGACATGCCAACCCTCTCTCCTACACAGTCAATTCCTGAGCTGTTTTAATTTTTTCAAACAAAGACGCCGCGTCAGAACCGTCAATAGGATTCTCTAAAATACTTATACCAACGCGCGGTTTCTTAGCGGCTATATCACTCTTAAAGCTATCATCTATGGCTGATCTTAGCTTTAAACCGATCTCCTGCGCCTGCCTTTTGTTCTTCTCTGGTAAGATCATGCCAAAAATATTCTCTCCGATGCGTCCGGCCCTATCTATATCACCGACAATTAAAGTCAACGCGGCAGCTGACTTTCTCAAAACATCTTCCGCGGCCACTTTGCCTAATTGACTTTTTAGATCTATGAAATTACTGATCTTAAAAACAAGAAACGCGCATGGCCGCTGATGAGATATCGCCCGGAGGATCTCTTCATCCAGCCTCGCGAATATATAGCGCCTATTATAAAGACCGGTCGCCTCATCTAATATCTCAAGATCTTTTACTTTTTTTGAAAGCAGGTCATTCTCAACAGCTATAGACAACTGCTTGGCAAAAATACTCATCAATTCTATATCATCCTGCGAATAACGAAATCCATCCAGAGGATTGCCTATGCCCAAAATGCCATAAGGCCTCCCCTGAGCCGCTATAGGATAGATCAAAAGATTTTTTGCGCTAAAAAGTTTTAACAATCCAAGGCTCTCTTCATCATAGACAGAGCTATCATTCATAAAATGCGTCCCCGCGCCAAGCAATGGATCTAATACATACACATTTACGGGCAACCTTAAAGCAGCCAATATATCAGCCCTAAGGCCGTAATGAGCAGGCACTTCAAAAGACACGCTATCTTTAGACGCGATAAACGCGAAAGAAGAACTCGCTATCTGCGAAAGCCTGGATATTACTATATCAAAGACCTCTGAAAGTGACGTCCCTTCAGAAATAATATTACTGATCTCTAATAAACCGCTAAGCGCTATGACCTGACTATTTATCTGGAGATTGATATCCTTAGTCCTCTCTCCGTAGATCTTGAGCTCATCCATATTGTTCTTAATGTGCTGCGTCATCTGATTTAAGGCGTTGCTCAATTCTCCGATCTCATCATCCCTCGCGAAATCGATCTTACGGCTTAACTCACCGTTAGCTATGACCTTGGCATCGGAACATATCCTGATAATAGGGTCAACGATCCTCTTCATCAAAAAAAACCCGAGCAGAGAAAGAACGATAACAGCGCCAAGCACCGGCAATAAGATATTTAACGCTAATACACCGGAAAATATCAGATAAAGCAATGCCAAAATAGGGATAACGGACATTATGCAAAAGGCCACAACCAACTGAGGCCGAAGGGAGCGCGACATTATTGACATTTTCTTAGCTGTTTTATGCATCCCCTGCTCTCTTTTCCCTGTTTCTTCCCTGCGATGGGCTTTTCTTACCCGTTGGATTACTTAAATTAACATAAATCCCTCATCGGGTCAATAAAAAACACCTAGATCCCAACATCAATGAAGCCCCACGCCCTCCGGTCCGATAGATCTTTAGCAGAAAGATACACTGAAGTATCAATACAATTATCCGTTAGCGCCTGTTGCCATAATGAAAAGTTAAATAATTCATCCCAGGCGTCAAATCTCGCGCCTTTTTGGAACGCGCTAAGAATAACGCCCGACAGACGGCTGTCTCCCCTTGAAAAAAGCGCTTCAATAAAGCTCATGCGCGCGTCATGGAATTTAAGATGAATATGCCCGCGGTATCCACGAAAAATATTCTTAAGATATTCCTGTTTCGCCAAGAGCTCGTCGTAAGAAACCACTCTCTCCCACTCAAATGGCGTATGAGGTTTGGGTATAAAATTAGAAATAGCAACATTCAGCATAGCGGGACGATGGCCTGTCTCTTTTTTTATATTAGAAAGCTTAACGCACAAGTCGCGTATCTGGTCTAAGTCTTCGTTCGTTTCGGTAGGAAGGCCGATCATAAAATATAATTTCAAAAGCCTGTAGCCCGACTTAAAGGCCTGGCGCGATACTTCTGTAAGTTCATCTATATCTATATTTTTATGGATCGATCGCCTTAGCCTTTCGCTGCCTGCTTCAGGCGCGAACGTCAGAGAAGTCTTCCTCATATCTGCCAATATCCCGGAAAGCTCTCCTACCAAATTTTTTGCCCTTAAAGACGGCAAAGAAATGCTCACCCCTTTCTCCTTGAATTCATCCACCAATGCTTTGACCATTTCAGTCAGGCACGGATGGTCTGAAGAAGACAAGGAAAGTAAAGAAAACGTTTCGTAACCGGTCCTGGAATATAACTTCCGCACTGTCTCTAAAATTTTCTCAGGTCTCAGAACACGCAAAGGGAAAAAAGACGCGCGAGCCTGACAAAAACTACAGCTATTAGGGCACCCCCTCATTATCTCTATGCCGACGCGGTCGTGAACTATCTCTATGAAAGGCACGATCCAGGTATCCAGGTCAAGGACTTTTTCTATATCTCTTACCACCCTTTTTGATATCTTAAGACCGCTATTCTCTTTTTTCAACGACGGGACATAGGCGCCTTGAATTCGAGCCAGCCGCTTCAACAACGCCTGCCTATCTCTGCTCCCTGATTTTTTGTGATCTCTGACAATATCCATCAATTCTATAATTGCTTCTTCAGCCTCTCCTATGATAAAGCAATCTATAAACTCAGCCATAGGCTCCGGATTCAGGCATGAAAAACCTCCTGCTATAATCAGGGGTGAATTTTCATCTCTTTCGCTGGATCTTAAAGGAATATTGCTCAGGCTTAAAATATTAAGGACATTGGTATAGCTTAATTCATACTGCAGAGAAAACCCGAGGATATCAAAATCTTTAACCGGCTCCCTTGATTCAAGCGTCCAAAGCGGGATATGCTCAGCCCGCATCTTCTCTTCCATGTCTATCCATGGGCAAAAGGCCCTCTCCGCGCAGCAATCTTCTTGTTTATTGATAATGTCATAGAGTATACGAAGGCCCAGATGGCTCATCCCTATTTCGTAGACATCAGGAAAACATAAACACACCTTGAGGAACATTTTTGAAAGGTCCTTTTTTATAGAATTGACCTCTCCTCCGATATAGCGCGCCGGCTTTCGAACAGACAGCAACAATTCCTTAGTTAATTCAACAGCCATACATCTCCATTGTTTCGTAGCACGGGTCCCTGTTGCAGACAATAATATTGTAAGGGTCCTGTCTTGGGCTTGTTTTCCGCAGGGACGCTTGTCTTTCCCCTGCGAGGAAAGCCTGCGCTCAGGTTTTTCGGCTTGCTCTCCCCACTGCTTCGCTTTGCGAAGCAAAACTGTGGGGATCCATGCCCGCTGCGCGCGAAAAACATGCCCTGCGGCAAAACAAGCCGCAAGCCGCCCCCTGCCTGTATTTGTCTGCACAATAGAAACCTGTCCTTCTCATATAACATAAAATTGTCTTCCCTACGGAGGTCTTAGTACGACTTTCGCCACCGCCCCCTCCATAGACACTTGTTTAACACACCTTCAACTGAATATTTAATGAGACAAATCAAGCAGGATGGTTTGTCTCATTAAATATTCAACCGCATAGGTGAAACTTTTAACATTATCATATAACATTATGTAAAGAATTGCTTCTGGTGTTTTTCGCGCTGTTACATTTTCAGTCTGACTCAAAATGTAACATTCCACTTAGGCAATGCAAGCGCCGTTAAAGGCATAGGGAGTTGGCGACGATGGCCGCCCAACGACCCCCGTAGCGGAAGGGGAACCGTCACGCTTTTGCGTGACTGGGGAACCACGGGAGGGTTCCCCAAAGGGGCTCGGAGGGGGGAATAGGGCGATCTCGTTGACGACCCCAGAGCCGCTGACTTACATTGCAAAAGAACATGAAATCTATTTTTGCCGGGCGATATTTAGGACAATGCCTAGGGCTACTAGGTTAATGACCAGGGATGAGCCGCCATAGCTCATAAAAGGCAGCGGCAGGCCTACGATAGGGCACATCCCCATATTCATGGCGATATTGACAAAAACATGGAAGAAAAGCAGTGACGCTACTCCAACGCAGAACAGCTTTCCAAATGCATCTTTTGCCGTCTGTGCCACTCTCAATATCATAAGTATAAGCAATCCATAAAGAAATACTAGGGCAATACTACCGATAAAACCCCACTCCTCACCCCACACGGAGAAAATAAAATCAGTGTGCCTCTCAGCCAAAAAATTCAATTGGCTTTGAGTGCCTGACATCCAACCCTTGCCAAACAATCTCCCTGAACCTATCGCGATCTTGGACTGAATAACAGTGTAACCCGCGCCTAATGGATCAATATTCGGATTTAAGAAAACAAGCAGCCTTGCCTTCTGGTAACCTTTCAAAAAATGCCAGAAAAACGGGAACAGCGCCAGGCCCAAACCTAAGAGGCCTATCATAAACCTGCGAGGCACACCCGCCAAAAAACCAATAACAATGAATATGAACATATACACTATGGCAGTGCCCAGATCGGGCTGGATCAAAACAAGGCCTGCAGGCAAAAGTACCAGGCCCAAAGGTAATACCAGGCCTTTTAAAAAATTGGATGCGTGGGCGCTTGAGGCAACATCCCATATGGTTTTTTGACCGAAATAATTAGCCAGAAACAATATTAACGTGAATTTACCCAATTCCGATGGTTGAAAAGAAAAATCACCTACCGCGAGCCAGCGCTGGGCGCCCATGATCGTGCGGCCTGCGGCCAACACAAAAAAAAGCGAAAATAAAGATAACAGATAGAGTGGTACTATAACGATGGAAAGCCTTCTATAGTCAAACCGTGACATCAAAAATAAAAAACATATACCGACACCTATCCATAAAAGCTGCTTATTAAAGATATCTTCTCTTATAAAAACACCTTTCTGGTGACAACTACTGTAAAGACAGATAAGGCCCGTTGCCAGGATCAAAAATATTACAATAAGAATTAACTTTTGGGGCCTAAAGGTCATAAGAGCCTCTTCTTTATTTCATCAAACAACACTTTGCCTAAAGCGCACGCATTATGGCTTGAACCGGAACTCTCTAATAAAATACAAAACGCGTACTTTGGATCATTCTCCGGGAAAAACCCCGCTACCCATGCATGGGACTCTTTCCCGTGCACCTGGGCTGTGCCCGTCTTGGCACAGATATCTAAACCCTGGACATCTAAAGTATGTGCTGTTCCCGTTTCCTGAAGAACCGGCCCCCTGAGAGCTTTTCTGATAAGATCCAGATCCTCTTTAGGGATCTTCATCTTTTTGGGTTCTTTCAGCGGTACATCAACACCGGCTATTGCCTTTGTCAATCTTGGCACAACCATATTGCCACCATTCGCCACTATCGCCATCATACGCGTTAGCTGAAGAGGTGTTGTCAAAACATATCCTTGCCCTATGGAAAAATTGACTGTGTCACCATCATACCAATTCTCAAAACGCGATATCCTCTTCCAGAGACGGCTGGGTATAAAACCCTGCGCCTCCTGCGGCAGGTCGATCCCCGTGAGACTACCGAATCCGAATTCATGCGCGGTATTGGCAAGAAGGTCCGCGCCAGCGGTGATGCCTATATGATAAAAATACACGTCGCAGGAATGCGCCACTGCCTGATAGAAATCCTGAGGGCCGTGTTCAGACCAACATTTAAAATACCTATTCCCAACCTTGAGACTGCCGGCGCAAACATAAGTCGTGCGGTCTGAGACTCTTTTTGTTTTTAAGGCTGCGGCTGCCGTTATGATCTTAAATATGGACCCCGGAGGGAACTGGCCGTTGACGGCCCTGTTGAACAAAGGCGCATCTTCCGAACCCAAAAAATAGTTTAGGGCCTTTTTGTCTTTGCGGCCCACAAATACGTTCGGGTCAAATGCCGGCGCGCTGCTTAGAACAAAAACATCACCTGTATGAACATCCATGACTACAATAGCGCCTTTATTTCCGGCAAGGAGTTTATCAGATACGCGCTGCATTTCAAGGTCAATGGTCAGCACAACATCTTTACCTATCTTTGGCGGCCTGTAACCAAGAAGCCTCACCTGCCTGCCGCGATTGTCAACTTCTATCTGCTGGCCTCCTTTTTCGCCTCTTAAAAATATGTCCAGTTTTTCTTCAAGTCCGCTATAACCTATTTTATCCTTCAGGTCATAGCCATATTCCTTAAGCCGTGTTATCCCACTCTTGTCTATCTCTCCAATATATCCCAGAACATGCGAAGCTGTTAGCCCGTTCGGATAGAACCTCCTTGAATTAAGGTCTACGGCAATGCCCTTAAAGTCAAACTTCTTTTCTTCAAGTGTTATGGCCGTGGCCTTATCAATACCAGACTGTATACAGACAGGAGTAAAAGGATTGTAATAACCGCGTTCATATTTTCTGGCGACCTGGATTTTGTCCATTCCCAATACCTCACCCAGCCGCTTGTAAACAGCCTCTTTATCCTTAAGCTCCTGCGGAATTATCACAGCGTCAAACGAAAGGATATTATCAGCCATGAGGCTGCCATATCGGTCAAAGATCCTGCCCCTGTAGGGCTCCTCGGGTATAAGGCGGATAGTATTACGCAGGCTTAATTCATAAAAGCGGCCGCCCGATATCACCTGGACAAAAAAGAGTCCCAAGGCAAGCACGCATAAAGAGAAAAATAAGATCAGGCTATAAGTTGAGACGCGCATCGTTTACTAAAGATATATAAAGGATAGGCCAATAAGGTAGTCCCGAAACATTCAGCCAAAAGCCTTAATAAAAACATGCAGCCATAATGAGGCGACGCGCCGTGTGATAGAATTGGTTCCAGGATCAATATAAAATGGGCGTTCAAAAAAACGCCCAAAAATACCAATGGAAAAACAAACAGCCAATTCTGCCTATAGACAATACGCGAAAGAAGCGATACCAAAAAAGCGCACGCAAGATAAGAGAACATATAGGCCCCGAAACTATTCAAGCTAAAAAGATCAGCGACAAAACCACAAAAAAGAGAGTAGATAACGAAATCTTTAGTATCCAGGCTATGGAAGAAAGTATATATGACTACGACCGCGAGAAGCGGGTCAAAAAGATTAAAGGGCATGCTCCACAAAGACGCCAAAGCGAATTTTAAAAAAACCAGCGCTACCGCGAGAAAGGATATATTCATTATTAAGAAACAACAATTAAGCATTCTTCCACGGAAGAAACTCTGACAGCGGGCTCAAGGATGGCAAATTTACCCAACCCAGAAGATTCTATACCCACCAATCTCACTTTACCTATGACAATACCTACGGGATATGTCATATTAAGGCCGCTCGTCACGATAAGGTCGCCTTCTTTGATATCACTATCGGCATCAAGAAAACGCAGCTTGCATCGTCCGTCCAGAGCGCCTGAAACCAACCCCTGCTCCCTGGTCCGCACATTCAAAGATGGTACTGAAAGGTCCGGATCATTTATCAGGATTATTTTGCTTGAATATCGGCCCAGCTCAAGGCATTTGCCCACAAGGCCCGCTGGCGTCAACACGGGATCATATTTTTTTATAGCAGAGGACGCGCCTTTGTCCAAAATAAGGTAAGGCCTGAAAGAATTAAAATCTTTACCAATGACAAAAGCGGCTTTCGTCTTAAAAGATGACCTGCTCTTTAGGCCAAGCAAGGCCCTTAAGCGCTCGTTCTCGGAAGAATGTTCTTCTTGTGTTAAAAGTTGAGCCTTTAGGGCGTCAGTTTCCTCTCTTAATTTAAGATTCTGCCAATAGTTCCTGTGAAAAAAGGCTACAGCCCTTATTTCATGAGTAAAGCCTGTCAATATCAAGAACGGGATCTTAGCGAGGTCAGAAAAAGCGGCGCGTATTGAATAGACGTTAGGCTGGGAGGAAAAAAAGAAAATTAGGAAGACTACGCAAAATAAAAAAAGAAATGTTATAAGCTTTCTTTTAGGGAAAAACACATTATGCTTTGATCCCGCCTTTGGCGGATTTCGCTAGATGCACCTTCGGTGAATATCGTGCTCAAGCTTCTTCGCTCTTGGTCAAAATAGTGACGTCGCGCAGAAATTTGCTATCAAGCTCTAATATCTTGCCCGTACCTAAAGCCACAGCTGTCACGGGATCGTCGGCGATATGCACCGGCAGGCCTGTCTCTTCAGATATCATCCGGTCTAAGCCCTTAAGTAAAGACCCTCCTCCGGCAAGCACAATGCCGCGGTCAATAAGATCAGCGGCAAGTTCAGGAGGTGTCCTCTCTAATGCAATTTTTGCCAGGTCTACTATGGCCCTGACTGGTTCAGCTATAGCGTCTCTGATCTCTTCCGAAGCAATAGTCACCATCTTTGGCAGGCCAGCCACAAGGTCGCGGCCCCTGACCTCTAAACTTAGCTCTTCTTCTAAGGGATACGCGGAACCGATCTTCATCTTTATATCTTCCGCGGTCCTTTCACCTATCATAAGATTGTAATTTTTTTTCAGATATTCAACTATAGCTACATCCAACTCATCGCCAGCTATCCTGATAGATTTTGAGAATACTATACCTGAAAGAGAAATAACAGCTACTTCAGTCGTACCGCCTCCGATATCAACGATCATATTGCCTGCCGGTTCATGTATCGGCAAGCCAACGCCAATAGCAGCGGCTAATGGTTCTTCTACCAAATGTACCTCTCTGGCGCCAGCCCTCATGGCGGAATCCTTGACCGCGCGCCGCTCAACTTCTGTGATGCCTGAAGGTACGGCAATGACCATCCTGGGGCTCACTAACACGCGCCTGCGATGTACTTTCTTAATAAAATACCGAAGCATCGCTTCTGTAATATCAAAATCAGCTATAACGCCGTCTTTCATGGGACGAATGGCCAGGATATTGCCTGGCGTCCTGCCCAACATCTTTTTAGCCTCATCACCTACGGCCAGCACCCTGTTGACAGAAGCGCCTTTTTTTAGAGCTACAACAGAAGGCTCGCAAAGTACTATGCCCTCTCCTTTGACATAAACAAGGGTCGTAGCTGTGCCTAAGTCAATGCCCATATCATTTGAAAATAAACCGGAGAGATAACCAAATGCTTTTTTCGGAGCCTTGAAATAGTTTTTCATAGTTTTATAACTATACCAAACACCTCTCTTTGTGTCAACAAAATATTTTTTTAGAGACAAAACCCATTATCAATACATAAGTTGTTTAAAAACAGATAAAAATCCAGGAAATGACTTATTTATGCAGGCAACATCATCAAGGCCGCACTCATCTTTAGCCGCAAGGCTCGCGACAAACATGCTCATGGCCGTCCTGTGATCAGAGAAACTCTGCAAATTAGATGGTCTCAATGATCGGACGCCTGTTATTTCAATGATCTCATTTTTATTCACAGCCCTAACTCTAATATTTACACCAAGTTTAAGAAGATTGCGCGTCATAGAGCTTATCCTGTCAGTCTCCTTAACCCTTAGTTCTTTTACACCCCGTATAATGGTCGTACCACTAGCAAGACTGGCAGCAACCATAAGAATAGGCAGCTCATCAACAAGCCCGGGTATCTCATTCACATTTATGACAGTTGCGCGCAGATCGCCAGAAAAAACCTCAATGTCAGCCTGAGGCTCAAAAAAATTCTTTTTGTTCAACAACCTTATCCTTGCCCCCATCCTCTTCAATACTGATATAGCCCCAATGCGCGTTGGATTTATGCCAATATTTTTTATTACTATTTTTGAATTTTTAACTAACAAAGCTGCTACGATAAAAAAAGCCGCGCTTGATATATCTCCTGGAATATTAACCAGGCCAGGTGTTCTAAGAATGCCTTTTTTAACGCACACGCTCTTTCCTCCCATGGTTAAATCTGCATTAAAAAGTTTTAGCATCCGCTCAGTATGGTCCCTTGAAATAATTCGCTCGTTCACACACGTTTTCCCTTTCGCGTAAAGCCCGGCAAGTAGTATAGCTGATTTAACCTGTGCGCTAGATACAACCTGGCTCCAATTTATCGCCTTTAGATCAGAAGGAAAAACTTCCAATGGGAGAAATTCATCTCTACCGTTTCTCTTTGCATGGATATTCGCGCCCATAAGGCGCAAAGGTACGATTACCCTCGCCATCGGCCTCTTCAATAAAGAATGAGCTGCCGTCAGTTTTGTCGCGAAAGGCTGAGCGGCCAAAACACCCAACAGAATCCTGGCACTTGTCCCTGATCCACCCATCCAAAGCGGTGGCTTAGAGGGACGAAGACAACCGTCAGATGAAATAAAAACCTCTTTTTTATTTTTGTTAACTCTCATCTTTACGCCGAGTGCTGACAGCGCGTTCAACGTAATAAAACAATCATCCGAGAACAAAAAATTATTTATACGCGTCTTGCCACGGGCAAGAGCCGCTAAAATAGCAGCCCTATGCGAAATAGATTTGTCTCCGGGAACAACCACTGTTCCGCGTAAACCTTTGGAAAGTTTGATCGTAATCGGTTTCATAATGACTGATTATAACACATAACTTGGGCCACGCAAGCCCCCTGCCCGCAGACGATATTTTTGAATAGGATCCTGGTTTGATTTGCCTGCCGCCACGCAAGTCTACTGTCCGTCAGATGAAGTTTTTTGCCGTCTGCTGCGGTTTGGATTTTAGCTATAACGCTCCACAAAAAATTGTCGCTACAGCCAAAATCCAATTCCCCTGCCTACCGGCAGGCAGGCTTGCAGACTTTTGCCAAAAAACTTCTGACTGTCTGCCAAACAGTAGCCTTACATGGCTCTTTTTAATCATGATGGGTTGTCGTTTCTGTCGTTTTTCGCAGCGACATGTAGATTACTAAACGCTATGGGGTGGGCGACGATGGTCGCCCGAAGACCACCGTAGCGGAGAGGGAACCGTCACGCTTTTGCGTGACAGGAGAACCACGGGAGGGTTCCCCAAAGGGGCTCGGGGGGGG
>Ga0051987_10000570_pt1 | contig 20281 bp, 19 predicted proteins | sample CryGey08umfilter_2_FD_58083 | JGI IMG/M metagenome (GOLD analysis project Ga0051987, IMG submission 58083) | Groundwater microbial communities from aquifer in Utah, USA - Crystal Geyser 4/10/14 0.8 um filter | ecosystem: Environmental > Aquatic > Deep subsurface > Groundwater | place: USA: Utah... | reverse complement strand
CCAGCCCGGCCGCCTCCGAGGTTGCCGCGTCGGGGCCGTCCCGCAAATAGATCGGATCGTAGATCCCGGGTCTCGGCCCGGAATGACGTTCATTTTCTGGATCCCGGATATTGCTCACCGCATTCGCAATTCCGGGATGACAAAAAGAGTAATGTCGCCCCGGACCTGATCCGGGGTCCAGAAGCAAAATAGATCGGATCCTGGATCCCGGATATTGCTCACCGCATTCGCAATTCCGGGATGACAAATTAAGGAGGAATACAGGTCCGGGATGACAGAAAATAATGATCTCGAAATTAATTGCAGTCGTTAGTACTGCGGACGGGATCGCCATGGTTGGCCTCCGGTCTCCCTCGCAATGACAGAAAACTGGCCTCCCCGATGAACAATTTTTTGAAACTAGAAAGGCACCCGTGAGGGTGCCTTTTTTGTGAGAAGCCGTTAGGGTGGATGCATTTTTAGCACCCGTCCTTTCTACCCTCTATCGAGCTATCGAGGGTTGTTTGGGCCGATCCGTCGCTTTTTTGCGGTGGTCGGCGTAATTTCTGTTTTGGGACGACGAGAGTTACTTCCCCTCGTCCCGATGTTTTTGAGCGAGCCTTTCGCTCGCCAGTTTTTTGACTGGCCAGTTTTGATTTGACCAGTGCGTTTGCCGCACAAACCGCGCGGCGGGTTGAGACCATTTATGGATGTGGGGGTCGGTCTCTTATTCCCCCATCCACTGCGTTTGCGGGGTATGTGGCCCCGCGTTCGCTGCCGATCCTCCTCCATTGGCGCTGGAGGGATCGGCTGTCGTCAGTAGAAAGGTGACTGCATGGCAGCTACCTCCTTTCTTTTCTCTCGGTTCTTGGCCAGCTCCTGCAGTAGGATTCTGGCGTTTTTAATAACGAGCGTCGTTTCTTCGGTCTGCCCGTTAGGGCGGGGGAGTTGCTCAGCTCCCAAACCGTTGACGTGGAACCTCTTTCCTTAAGAGAAGGAATGATACAGTTCCGCGTCGCTTAGGCCCTCTCTTGCAGAGAAGGCCAGACACCTGTCAGTGGAAAGGATTTTTCATCTTTTCCTCCTCCTTTCTGCCGTTGGCCCCACCTAATTGGGGCATTTCCCGTTCTGACCTCGTCTCAATGGGTCAGAGCAGTATCAACGACTTGTCGTTTAATCACATTTCATCCGATTTGTCAAGGGTCTCGGACACAATGTGCAAATATTCGAAAGAATAAGCATCTTTTGTCCATGAATATGACAATGAAGTCATACTTTATCGCAAAACGTATCTTTGTAAGCTCAAGGTTTGTACCGACCCTCCCTTATACCTATAATGAGGTCGGTTATTTGGCCTCGCGTCTCGGGCGCGCGGGCTTTGTTTAGGCGGACATGGGCAGACTGCGGGAAATGCTGGCGAGGACCATGGTCTCGGCCACTTGGGCGGCCGCGCTTTTGGGTGTGGCGTCCTTGGCTAGCCGGTTCCTCGGCGTGCTGCGGGACCGGCTGCTTTCGGGCACCTTCGGGGCCGGGCCGGAGCTCGACGCCTACTATGCTGCCTTTCGCGCGCCGGACTTCATGTTCGGACTGTTCGTCAGCGGGGCGATCAGCGCCGGCTTCATTCCGGTCTTCACCCGTTACGTGCTCAGGGACGGGAACGGACGGCTGGGCCAGTCGGCCAACGAGTTCGCCTCGCGGGTGATCTCCGTGCTCGGCTTGGCCCTGGCCGCAGTCTCGGCCGTGGGTGCGGTCACAGCCCAGTGGTTCGTGCCGCTCTACACCTCCGGCTTCCTGCCCGAGCATCAGCAGGTGGCCGTGCTGCTGACCCGCATCATGTTCCTGTCGCCGTTCTTCCTGGGACTGTCGGCCGTGTTCTCCGGCATCCTCCAGACCTACAAGCGGTTCGCGGTCTATTCCCTGGCTCCGGTCGTCTACAACGTCGGCATCATCGCCGGAATACTGCTGCTCACCGACCGGTTCGGCATCTACGGCGTGGCCGTGGGAGTGGTCGTCGGTTCGTTCCTGCACATGGCGATCCAGCTCTGGTCGGTGCTGCGGCTGGGCTTCCGTTTTTCCTTCCTGCCTAGCCTCATGGACCGCGGTCTGCGCGAGATCGGCCGCATGATGGGACCGCGCACCGCCAGTCTGGCCCTGGAACAGGCCAACCTGGTTCTGCTGACCGGCGTGGCCTCGACCTTGGGAGTCGGGAGCGTGGCCGTGTTCAATTTGGCCTTCAATCTCCAGAGCCTGCCGGTCGGCGTACTGGGCATCTCCTTCGCCGTGGCTTCCTTTCCGTTCATCGCCGAACTGGCCGACCGCGGCGACCGTGCGGGGGTGAAGCGCGAGTTCTCCCGGATCGTGCGTACGGTGCTGTTCCTGGTCGTGCCGGCGACGGTGGCTTTCCTGCTTCTGCGGGCCCAGATCGTCCGGGTCATCCTCGGTACCGGCAACTTCGACTGGACTGACACGGTCAACACGGCCGACGCGCTGGCCCTGTTTTCGATCAGCCTGTTCGCCCAGGCGCTGCTGCCGTTCATCGTCAAGACCTTCTTCGCCTTCCGCAATGTCCGGTTGCCGCTCATGGTTGTGGCAGTGAGCGTGGTCTTCGAGCGTCTGCTGGCCTGGTCGCTGGTCAGGCACGGCATGGAGGTGTCCGGTCTGGTGCTGGCCTACTCGGCGAGCGCCGCGCTGCGCATCGTCCTGCTTTGGGTCTTCCTGCATCTGCTGGTCGGAGACCTGGACGAACGGCGCATCGTCAGGTCGCTGTCGGTCATGGTCGGCGCCGGTCTGGCCATGGGCGTCGTCATGCAGGGAATGAAGGCGCTGGTCGGCAATGCGGTCGACATGCGCAGCTTCCTGGGCGTGTTCGGTCAGGGTGCGGCGGCCGGAACAGCCGGACTTGCTGTCTACCTGGCAATAACGTACGTTCTGGGCAACGAGGAAGCCCATCGTTTGGCCGGGATTCTCCGGCGACGACTTTCGACGGTGAAGGCAAGCGAGACCGAACAGGTTTGAAACTTTTTTGAAATGAACTCGAACATCAGGAATTTCTGCATCATCGCCCACATCGACCACGGCAAGTCCACGCTGGCCGATCGCTTTTTGGAATACACCGGCACCGTCAGCAAGCGCGAGATGAAGTCGCAGATCCTCGACCAGATGGACCTGGAGCGCGAGCGCGGCATCACCATCAAGCTGCAGCCGGTCAGGATGAACTACCGTGCCGACGACGGCGAGGAATACGTGCTGAACCTGATCGACACGCCCGGACACGTCGACTTCACCTACGAGGTGTCGCGTTCGCTGGCCGCAGTCGAGGGCGCGGTGCTTCTGGTCGACGCCACCCAGGGCGTGCAGGCCCAGACCTTGGCCAACCTGTATCTGGCGCTCGACGAGAATCTGACCGTGATTCCGGTCATCAACAAGATCGACCTGCCGAACGCGCGGACGGACGTGGTGCGCGACGAGATAGTCAACCTGCTGGGGTGCCGGCCGGAGGAGGTACTGACCGCCTCGGGCAAGACCGGCGACGGCGTCAGGGAAGTGCTGGAGGCGGTGGTGGCCAAGGTGCCGCCGCCGGAGGGCGATACGTCCGCTCCGCTCCGGGCGCTCATTTTCGATTCCATCTACGATTCGTACAAGGGCGTGGTGGCCTACGTTCGGGTGATTGACGGTGCGGTCAGACACGGCGACAGGTTTCGTATGGTCGCCACGCAGGCCGGAGGCGAGGCGCTGGAGGTCGGCTACTTTCGTCCGAAGATGGTCAGGGCCGAGTCGATCGAGACCGGCGAGACAGGCTACCTGGTCACCGGCTTCAAGGACATTGAGCAGTGCCGAGTCGGGGACACGGTCACGGTGGACGACTTTCGCGAACGCGGCGTCGTATCACTGGCCGGCTACCGGGAGGTTCGGCCGATGGTCTTCGCCGGCATCTTTCCCAAGGAAGGCAACGACTACGAGCGGCTGCGCGAGGCCATGCACAAGCTGAAGCTCAACGATGCGTCGCTGGCCTTCGACCCCGAGCATTCGGCGGCCTTGGGCTTCGGCTTTCGCTGCGGCTTCCTGGGCATGCTGCATCTGGAGATAGTGCAGGAGCGTCTGCGGCGCGAGCACGGCATGGAGATCGTCGTGACCTTGCCTTCGGTCGCCTACGAGGTCAGTCAGACCGACGGCCGGCTGCTGGTGGCCAAGAGTCCGGTCGAACTGCCGGACCCTAGCCGCATCTCCGGCATCGCCGAGCCGTGGGTCAAGGTCGACATCGTGTCGCCCAAGGACTATCTGGGCGCGGTCATGGCCCTGGCCCAGGAGAAGCGCGGCGTCTACACCAACACCGAGTACCTGATGTCCGGCTCCTCCGACGCCTCCGCTCGTGCGATCATCCACTACGATCTGCCGCTCGCTTCGATCCTGGTCGACTTCTATGATAAGTTGAAGAGTGCGTCGTCCGGCTACGCATCGCTCAGCTATGAGCTGTCCGGCTACCGGCCGGCGGACGTGGTTCGCCTCGACATTCTGGTGAACGGCGATCCGGCCGAGGCGCTGTCCATGATCGTCTACCGCGATGCGGCTCAGCGCGAGGGCCGGCGGGTGACCGAGCGGCTGAAGGAGACGCTGCCGCGACAGCAGTTCGAGATCCGCATTCAGGCGTCGGTCGGCAGTAAAGTTGTAGCTTCGTCCAGGATCGCCCCGTACCGCAAGGACGTGACCGTCGGGCTCTACGGAGGCGACGTGTCCCGGAAGCAGAAGCTGCTCGAGAAGCAGAAGAAGGGGAAGAAACGGATGGGAAAGGGCGGCCGGGTGGACATTCCGCCCGAGGCATATCTGGCCGTGCTGAAGAGATAGAAGAGGACTAAGCAAACTCATTTTTGATTCGATGAGAATCGGTAAACACAAGATAAGCCGCCGGAGCCTCAGGAAGTTCGGCTGGATCGTTATCTCCACTCTGGCGGTGCTCTCCATGTTGGCCTTCACCGTGGCTCCGTACCTAAACTCCGTCTCCTGATGCGTACGGCTAACGTGGACCGACGCTGGGAAGTTGCCGAGCCGGTCTCCGAGGAGTTTCGGGCCAGGTTTCCGGAGCTGCATCCGGTGGCCGTCCAGCTGCTCGGAAACCGCGGACTGGAGACGCAGGAGCAGGTGGACGAGTTTCTGCTGCCGGACTACGGTCACGACCTTCATGATCCGTTTCTGTTTCGCGAGATGCAGGCGGCTTGCGACCGTATCTTTTTGGCGATCGAGGGAGGGGAGCGGGTGGTGGTGCACGGAGATTACGACGCCGACGGCGTGTCGGGCACGGCCATCCTGTTGACCGCCTTCCGTGAGGTGGCGACGCTCGCGGGCGGCGACCCCAGCCTGTTCGTCAGCTACATTCCGCATCGTGAGCATGAGGGCTACGGCCTGAACTCTGAGACGGTCCGACGGTTGGCGGCCGACGGCTGCACTCTGCTCGTCACCATCGACTGTGGCATCAGTAATGCCGAGGAGATCGCCCTGGCTGAGGAGCTGGGAATGGAAACTATCGTGGTCGACCATCATCAGGTGCCGGAGCGCGTGCCGGAGTGCATCCTCATCCATCCGTTGGTGCCGGGCGAGACCTACCCCTACGGCAATTTGGCTGCGGCCGGAGTGGGCTTCAAGGTCGCCTCTGCCCTGTATGAAGTCGCTCGCCGTCGCGGTCTGGACATTCCGGTCGGGCGCGAGAAGTGGCTGCTGGATCTGGTGGCCATCGCCACGGTGACCGATTTTATGAAGCTGATCGGGGAGAATCGTACGCTCGAGAAGTGGGGTTTGGTGGTGCTGAACAAGACTCGGCGTCCCGGGCTGCGGCAGCTGATCCAGTCGGCCGGGCTGGAGCTGGGACGGCTCGATACGGTGTCGGTAGGCTTCTATATCGGTCCGCGCATCAACGCGGCGTCGCGCATGGACCATGCCGACTTGGCCCTGGAGACGGTGATGGCCGAGGATGACGGTCGGGCCGCCGAGCTGGCCGTCCGATTGAATGCCTGCAACGTCGACCGGCAGAAGCTGACCGAGGAGATCGTCAGGCAGGCCCATCTGGTGATCGAGGACGGACGTCGGATTCAGGTCCTGGCCGGCGACGGCTGGTCGGCGGGCATCGTGGGCATCGTGGCCGGACGTCTGACCACCGAACTGGGCGTGCCGGTGTTCGTGCTGGGACGCCAGGAGGACGGACGTTTAGTCGGATCGGGACGCAGCATTCCCGGCTTCGACGTGATGCAGCTGCTCCGGCGGGCCGAGAGCTCGTTGGCTCGGTTCGGCGGACATCCCGAGGCCTGCGGACTGACCGTTGCCGATAATGACAAGCTAGTCGAGTTTCGGCGCTTGGCCAACGAATATGCCGACGAGATCCTGACGGACCGCGACCTGCGTCCGGTGCTGCGGATCGAGTGCGAGCTGCAGACCAGTCAGATCGACTGGAGCCTGATTTCCGAGCTGGAGAGGTTCGAGCCGTTCGGTGTCGGAAATCCGCGGCCGCTCTTTTTCTTGTCCGGACTTCAACTGCGGTCAGTCCAGCCGGTCGGACGCGACGGCAAGCATGCCCGCGTCTCCGTCTTGGGTGACCGTCCGCAGGAGACCAAGCTGATCGGCTTCGGCCTAGCCGCCAAGCTGGCCGAGTTTTCGCCCGGCGACACGATCGATACGGTGGTCGAGCTGGGCATCAACCAGTGGAACGGCACCAGGACCATTCAGGTCAGGCTGGTGGACGTCAGGCCCGGCGGCGGCGCACCATAAAGGAAATTCTCCGTTTTTTATGAAACGCTTCATCATTCACACCGACGGCGGCGCGCGGGGCAATCCCGGTCCGGCCGGCATCGGCGTACTCATCGAGGATGAGGAAGGGAACACGGTCCTCGAGCACTCGCGCTATTTGGGCGAGGCGACCAACAACCAGGCCGAGTACCAGGCGGTCATCGACGCGCTCGAGCACGCCAAGGGGCGGGGCGTCGATGAGCTCGAGTTTCGGTTGGATTCGGAACTGGTCGTTCGGCAGATCAACGGCGACTATCGGGTCAAGGACCAGGAGCTGGCCAAGCTGTTCCTGAAGGTTTGGAACCTACGCAACTCCTTCCGTAAGGTCACCTTCGCCCACATCCGGCGCGAACAGAACAAGCGCGCCGATCGACTGGCCAACGAGGCCATGGACCGTGCGGGCTGACCGCGCCTCTCGCCGTGTCGGCAGCTTCGTGGGTCTTGCCGGGGTGATTTTTAACTTGCTAATTCCGCGCAGCTTGCTGCGCGGAGGTTCATATGCCGCTCAGCAGGGCGGCATTTTTGATGGGGGTCTCTCATGTTTAGAAAGGGGAGGCGAGACGCACGCCGGCGGTGAGATGAAGATTTGAAGGGGAATCGGAAGGGTCATGCGGACAAAAAAGAAAGGAGGGCACCCGCTTCGTTGCGGGTACCCTCCGAGGTGGGGTGAGCGAGCCTAACCTTCTCAAATCCGCCTGCGGCGGAGGATCGGCCTCAAGAGGGGCAAGGGCTCAAGGGGCAAGGGTCGACTTCCGAGCCGAGGCGACGTCGATATCGCTGTTCTGGCCGCAGGCGGCGGAGATATCCTCGGGGGAGTTGAAGTCGTCGCCGAGGATGTCCCGGGCGAGGCTGAAGTCGGGCGGCTTGGCCGCGAGTCGGACGATGAGCTCCCGTAACTGCTCACTGAACTCGCCGCTGCGGCCGAGAAGCCGTTGGAGTCCGTCCGGACTGACCGGAGCGAGGTCCAGAGTCCTTTCCACGAGAGAATAAAACTTTTCCCTTTGTCCCATTTTCTCTCCTTTCGACTATCCGCCATCGGACGGTCACGGCTGGCCTCGAACATGAGGCAGGCGCTTTAAACGGCATCAATATGCCGTACAAGGCACCTATCTCATGCAAAGTCCAATCCTTTATTGGATTAATAAAATTTACATCTTAGCCAAAATGTCAATTTAGTGAGATTCGGGGGTGACTCTTGCCTGTCCCGAAAGGCTGAAAGACAGCTGCCAAAAAATTTGCGGCAGGTCCTCCGACCATTGTCCGATTTGAGCGATCAGGACGTTACAATTCTCGACTATCTGGGCTCTCTCGCATGGATATACGCGGCGTACACGCGGTGCGGGCAGCGGAAAAAAGTTGTATACTGTCGACAGTCGACATACGGTGTCGTAGTGTTATCAGAATTCAAATCAATACATACTATGGGCCTGTTCGGAGGAAAGAAACGAGACTGTCTGGGGGTCGATTTCGGTTCGGGCGGCATCAAGCTGGTCGAGCTGAGGAGCGAGCGCGGACGTGCGCGGCTGGTCACCTACGCCTTCAACGAGCGGATGCCCGGTGCCGAACCGGCGAATTTGGTCGACGATCCGGCGGGGACGGCTGCCCTTCTTCGCAAGATGATGAAGAAGGCTAAGGCCACCTCCCTCAGGGCGGTCGGCGGACTGCCGGTGGCGTCGGTCTTCAGTTCCGTGGTCACTGTGCCCAAGTCGCCGAAGAAGGAGGAGATGTACGAGGCGGCGCGCGGTCAGGCCAAGAAGCTGATTCCGGTGCCGCTCGACGAGATGTCGCTCGACATCAAGATCGTCGAGGAGGCAGTCAGGAAGGGTGACTCGGCGGTTACGGCCGACGAGAAGGATCGGTCCGGACGTCCCATGGTCCAGGCCCTCATCACCGGAGCCTCCAATTCGATGATCAAGAAGTACGCCGACACGTTCAATCGGGCCGGTCTGGAGCTGGTCAGCCTGGAGACCGAGACGTTGGCCCTGGTCAGGGCGTTGGTCGGCAAGGACAGGTCCACGACCATGATCGTCGACATGGGTGCGGTTCGAACCAACATCATCATCGTCGAGGGCGGGATACCTTACGTCACCCGGAGCGTCGACACCGGCGGCGCAGCACTGACCAGGACCATCAGCCGGACGTTGGGCATGGATATCGCGGAGGCCGAGCATATGAAGATCGACATCAGGAACGCGGAGCTGACCGGCATGGACGTCGGCCTGCCGAAGATCTTCGAGTCGGCATTGGCTCCGTTGGTTACCGAGCTGCAGTACTCGATGAGCATGCATACCGGACAGTCGGACGGCAATGTCCGTCCGGTCGAGAAGGTCATCCTGACCGGCGGGACGGCCGGACTGTCGGTGCTGGTCGGCTACTTCACCCGTCAGTTGGGCATCAGGACCTATGCTGGTGATCCTTGGGCCAGGGTTTCCTATCCCGAAGGCCTCCGTCCGGCGCTCGACGAGATCGGCCCGCGCTTTGCTGTGTCGGTCGGACTGGCCATGCAGCAGGTGGAGTAGCAGTTTCCGGATGCGGCGTTTGAAAGTGGCGGCCGGTTCGCCTAAGATGTACCTGCTCCACGAAGGAGCAAGCTTAAGAATACAGACTAGCCTAAAGTAGCTATGGCGGAAGAAGCGAAAAAACTGACGGTGCTGATCGTCGATGACGATGCCTTCCTGTCGGGCATCTACACCACCAAACTCGAGATGGAAGGCTTCCGGGTAGTCGCGGCCAGGGATGGGGAGGAGGGCCTGCGGACGGCTAAGGCGGAAAAGCCGTCGATCATCCTGCTCGACGTGCTCATGCCCAAACTGGACGGGTTCGAGACGCTGAAGAGGCTCAAGGCCGACAGCGCAACCAAGTCGATTCCGGTCATCATGCTGACTAACCTCGGACAGAAGGAGGACATCGAGCAGGCCAAGGCGGACGGAGCCGAGGACTATCTGATCAAGGCGCATTTCGTGCCCGCCGAGGCTGTCGAGAAGATCCGGGACATACTGAAGAAGTCCTAACGACAATAAAAAGGTCAGGGATCCCGGTCCGTCCGGGATCTTTTTTGTCGTACGGCCATAGTACTGACCTTTTCGTCTCAAAGGACGTACGTCTGTGCCGTAAAAATCATAAGTTGTGCTATAATCCAATTGATGTGTGGATATTTTGATGCCCACGTCGTCTCCAGATGACTGGAGGGTAAACCTAAGAAAGGAAGGGAGGTGTGATATGAAAAAAGCTAATAAAGGTTTTACGCTGATCGAGCTGCTGGTGGTCATCGCGATCATCGGTCTGCTCTCGACTCTGGCCGTGGTGGCGCTGAACAGCGCGCGTCAGAAGTCGCGTGACTCCAAGCGCGTGGCCGACCTCAAGCAGGTACAGACCGCACTCGAACTGTACTTCGCCGACGAGAACGGTTATCCGGAGGAGGCCGTGGCCGTCACCTTGGGAGACGATGACAACGACGTGCTGTGCGACGACGGTTTCGTCGCCGCGACCGTCGACTGTGACACCATCTATATGGGCATGGTTCCGGCGGCCCCGACACCGGCCGACTGCGATGCAGGCAACGACTACGAGTACCTGAGCGCCGACGGAACGACCTACGAGATTTCGTTCTGTCTCGGCGGTACGGTGGGCGACGTGGATGCCGGCGAACATACGGTTTCTCCGGAGGGCATCTTGTAGGAAATCCGCCTCGACGCCGTCTGGCGTCGAAGACGAGGCGATTCGGCAATGGAGAGTTCCAGCCAAACTGCAGGGACTCTCTTTTGTTTTTTCGGCTTCGGGGTGGGCGATCTTTTCGGTCTTGTCTTCGTCTTTTCGTCTCCTCTTTTCGTGCTACAATTGGCGCATATGGTCTTGTTTTTCGCTTTTGTTCTGGGTACGGCGGTCGGAAGCTTCCTGAACGTCGTCGTTTGGCGACTGCATACGGAGGAGAACTTCGTGCACGGCAGGTCGCATTGCCCGCATTGCGGCCGGACGCTGGCCGCCGTCGACCTGATCCCGCTGCTCAGCTACCTGCTGCTGCGCGGCCGCTGCCGCAGCTGTTCCGTTCGCATCAGCCCGTCCTACTTTCTGGTCGAGGCCGCGACCGGACTTCTTTTTATGCTGTCCGTTCAGGCCCTGTCCGTCGGCCATCTGGATTGGCTGCGTCTGCTGCTGTCGTGGTTCGTGGTTTCCGTGCTGTCGATCGTCTTTGTCTTCGACTTGCGCTACATGCTGATTCCCAGGTCGGTCGTCCTGCCGGCCTTCGTCTTGGTTTTGGCGGTGAACCTGCTTTTGGGAATGTCGGCACTGTCGATGGTCCTGGGTATCGCGGTTACGGCCGGTTTCTTTTGGCTCCAGCGCCTGCTGTCGCACGGTCGGTGGATCGGCGGAGGCGATGTCCAACTTGGACTGCTGATGGGTGCGGCTCTGGGCTTTCCGAACGCTCTGGTCGCTCTCTTTCTGGCCTATGTCGTCGGCGCTGCGGTCGGAGTGGCGCTGCTGACGGCCAGACGCGGCACTTGGCGCAGCGAGATTCCCTTCGGCACTTTCCTGTCGGCGGCCACGGTCGTCGCCCTGCTGTATGGAGACCGGCTGGTCGGCTGGTACTTCAACCTGCTTTAGCATTTTTCTATGGATGAACGAGAGGCCAAGAAGAGGATCGGTCAGCTCCGCGAGGCGATCAACCGTCATCGCTACCTTTATCATGTCCTGGATCGGGAGGATATCTCCGAGGCCGCGCTGGATTCGCTGAAGCATGAGCTGCTGATCCTCGAACGGGAGCGTCCGGACTTGGTCACGCCCGACTCTCCCACGCAGCGGGTCGGCGGCCAGCCTCTCGACAGGTTCAGCAAGGTGCCGCACTCGGCCAGGATGCTTTCGTTGGAGGACATCTTCTCTGAAGATGAGCTGGAGGATTGGGAACGGCGCCTGGTCAGGCTGACGGGAGAGCCGATCCGCGACTATTATGTCGAGGTCAAGATGGACGGGCTGGCCGTCTCGCTGGTCTACGAGGACGGTCTGCTGACCGTGGGCGCGACGCGCGGCGACGGCAACGTGGGCGAGGACGTGACGGCGAACATCAGGACAGTCGAGGCCATACCGCTGAAACTGCGCGTTCCCGAACCGAAGGAAATCGTGGAGTTCGTGAGGAGGCATCACGGGCGGCTGGACGAGGAGACGTTCAGGCACCGGATCGCGTCGCTCGACGGACGGATCGAAGTCCGCGGGGAGGTGTTCATGCCAAAATCCTCGTTTGAGGATCTCAACCGACGGCAGGAGCGGTCCGGCCAGCCGCCGTTCGCCAACCCCAGGAACGCGGCGGCCGGCAGCATTCGTCAGCTCGATCCGTCGGTGGTCCGGGAACGGCGTCTGGACTTTTTCGGCTATGCCCTGTTGGGCGAGTTCGGCCTGGGCACGCACGAGCAGGCCCATGACCTGATGCGACTTTTGGGCGTCAGGACCAATCCCCTGAGCCGTCGTGCCGACTCGCTGGCCGGGGTGCGCAGCTTCTACCTGGAGATACAGAAGAAGCGCGAGCGGCTGCCGTACTGGATCGACGGGACCGTGGTGGTGGTGAACGACGACGAGGCTTTCGTCGGGTTGGGTGTCGTAGGCAAGGCACCGCGCGGCAGCGTGGCCTATAAGTTTCCGGCCGAGCAGGTCACGACCGTAGTCGAGGACATTCGGGTCCAGGTCGGTCGGACCGGGGCGATCACTCCGGTGGCGGTCATGCGTCCGGTGAAGGTGGCCGGCACGACCGTGGCCCGCGCCACCCTCCACAACCAGGACGAGATCGACCGGCTGGACGTGCGCATCGGCGACACGGTGGTCATCGAGAAGGCCGGCGACGTCATTCCCAAGGTCATCAAGGTGATCAAGGAGGCACGTTCGGGCGATGAGCGTCGGTTCAGGCTGCCCAAGGCCTGTCCGGTCTGTAAAAAATCGGTAGAACGCGAGCCGGGCGGAGTCGCCCTCTACTGCACCAACGAGGACTGCTTCGCGCAGTCGCGCGAGCGGGTGGTGCATTTTGTGGCCAAGGGCGGGATCGATGCGGACGGAATCGGCGAGAGGATGGTCGAGCAGTTCATGGACCAGGGCCTGATTCGCGACGCGGCCGACCTGTTCCTGCTGCGGCCGGAAGACCTGACGGAGCTCGATGGCTTCGGCGAGAAGTCGGCCGAGAACGTCGTGGCCGCCATCCGGGCTAGCAGCAGGGTGCCGCTGCGCAAGTTCCTGGTTGCCTTAGGCATCAGGTACGTCGGCACGCAGATCGCCGCCGACCTGGCAACGGAGTTCAGGACTCTGGCTGCCTTGCGTGCGGCGACGGAGGGTGAGGTCGCTGCAGTCGAGGGTGTCGGTCAGGTGGTGGCCGAGAGCGTAGTGGGACACTTCCGCGACTCCAGGAACGTCGACCTGCTCGACCGGCTGCTCGAGCATCTGACGGTCCAATCCGACCCGGGACGGAAAACAGCGTCCGGACTGCTGTCCGGCAAGTCGTTCGTGCTGACCGGTACGCTCGAGTCGATGACCCGCGAGCAGGCCAAGGAACGGATTGTTGCCTTGGGCGGGCGGGTTTCCGGTTCGGTATCCGCGAAGACCGACTATGTCCTGGTCGGGGCCGATCCGGGGTCCAAGATCGACCAGGCCAGGAGGCTGGGAGTCGCCATCTTGAATGAGCGGGACTTTTTGACTATGGTGAATCGGTAGTACGCCACCTTATCTAAGTTCGAAGCAGAAATATGCCACTATTGCCAGCCGAGGTAGAGAGAATAGCCGAACTGTCCAGACTGGAGCTGTCCGACGACGAACGCGACTCGTTTCGGGTTCAGCTGTCGTCGATCCTGGATTACGTCGGTCAGCTGTCGGAAGTCGACATTTCGGAGGTCGAGCCCATGAGCCACAGCGTGCCGCTCCTGAACGTCCTGCGCGACGACGTGGCGGTAGGCTGTCCGGAAGGGGTCCGGCAGGCGGTAATCGACGCGTTTCCCGAGCGCGACGAGGATCTCCTGAAAGTCAAAGCTGTCTTTTCCTGAATATGCAGACACGAGGCAACACTTTGAGGAAGATCATCGACGGTCTCGAGGCCGGCGACTGGAGCGCCAGGGAACTGGTGACGGCCTACGCCGCCCGGGCTAAAGACGGACAGAAGGGAACGCATGCCTTCGTCGACGTGCACGAAGAGTCGGCGCTGGCGGCGGCCGAGGAGTCGGACCGGAGACGGGCCGGGGGAGAGAGTCGGTCGCGGTTCGACGGAGTGCCGATAGCGGTCAAGGATAACCTGATGGTGGCCGGACATCGCGCCACGGCCGGTTCGGCGATCCTCAAGGATTACGTTGCGCCTTACGATGCGACCGTAGTCGATCGTCTGAAGCGGGCCGGCGGGATAGTGATCGGCAAGACCAACATGGACGAGTTCGCCATGGGTTCCTCGACAGAAACTTCCTTTTTTGGACCGTCCAGGAATCCGTGGGACACCGAACGCGTACCCGGCGGATCGTCCGGCGGTTCGGTGGTGGCCGTGGCCGAAGGTTCGGCTCCGGCAGCCTTGGGTTCGGACACCGGCGGTTCGGTTCGTCAGCCGGCGGCGTTGTGCGGCGTAGTCGGTCTGAAGCCGACCTATGGCCGAGTCTCGCGCTATGGCCTGATGGCCACGGCTTCCAGTCTGGACCAGATCGGGCCGATCACCCGAACGGTGGAGGACGCAGCACTTCTTCTGCGGGAGATCGAGGGTCGCGATTCGAACGACTCGACCAGTTTGGAGATAAAGAACGAATGGCGCCTGCCGGACAGCCTGCCTACGTCGGTCAGGGGATTGCGGATCGGCCTGCCGAAGGAGTACTTCGTTTCCGGAATGGAGCCAGGTGTCGAGGCTGCGGTCAGGGCCGCTGCGGACCGTTTGGCCGAGCTCGGTGCCGAGCTGAAGGAAGTCGAACTGCCGCACTCGAAGTACGCGCTGGCTGTCTATTATGTGCTTATGCCCTGTGAGGTCAGTGCCAATCTGGCGCGGTTCGACGGCATCCGTTACGGACGGCGGGAGCCGGCCGAGACGCTCGAGGGAACCTACCGTCGGTCGCGCGGGTCGGGCTTCGGCCGCGAGGTCCGCCGCCGCATCATGATCGGCACCTACGCCCTGTCGTCCGGTTACTACGATGCCTATTACCTGCGGGCCATGAAGGTGCGTCGGCTGATCGCCAACGACTTCGCTCGGGCCTTTTCTGATGTGGACTGCATCCTGACCCCGACCACGCCGACTGTGGCCTGGAAGTTGGGCGAGATGTCCGACGATCCGCTGTCCATGTACCTGCAGGACATCTACACCGTGTCCGTGAACGTGGCCGGGCTGCCGGCGATAACTTTCCCTTGCGGTCTTTCGGAGGGGCTGCCCGTCGGAGTGCAGCTCATCGGCCGGCAGTTCGACGAGAAGACGATTTTGGGCGCGGCGCATGCCTACGAGACGGCCGACGGCGGCTTTGGCCGCTACCTGCCGCCCGAAGTCGCCTAACAGCCTTTTTCTTATGGCCGCCAAGCGTTCAGTTCAGTCGGACAGGGGAGTCAATGTTCGCAAGTCGTCTTCGGGACGGAGCTCTCGACGTACGACCACCAAGAATGAGTCGGAGATTTTCGTCGACTCGGGTCACGTCGCCCGCCGGGGTCCGAAGAACGAGGCGGATTCGCCGTCGCCTCCCCGGACGGACTACCGGATCGAGAATGTCCGAGCGGTGAATTTCGGCGGTGAGGTGACTGTCGTCGGCCGTTTTTCCCGGAACGAAAAGGCCGAACTGATCGCCCTGGCCGGGAACTTGGGTGCGAACAGGCACGCTAAAGATCCCGAGGACCGGATCCTGCGGCTGAAGTCGTCCCGGGACGGGTTCGTCCTGCAGACTTCCAAGGGAAACCTGGCTGTAGCCATCGGCAAGCACCTCCATCGGGCTCGCAAGGGCGGCTCGCTGACCATCATCTGGTCGCGTCATGACCTGCCGGTCCGGGTGATCTGGAGTCCGGCCGTGGAGGAGCAAGGCCAAAAGTAAGAATTTTTATGACTGTCACCTTTGACGTACTGGCCTTGGGAGAGGGGATCGGCGTCGCCGCCGTAGTCGTTTTGACGCTGGTGATGCTATGGCTCATGTTCGCCAATCTCCGGCACTGGCTGGCCTCGAGAAAATATGAGATCGGTGACCGTTCGGCCATGCAGCGACGGTGGCAGGAGGTCGAGTCTCTGCTCGATGCCCCGGGCGAGTTGAGCCCAAAACTGGCCCTGATCGAGGCTGACAAGCTGCTGGACCACGCGCTTAAGACGTTGGCCATGCCTGGAGAGACTCTGGGAGAGCGGCTGAAGTTTGCCCAGTACAAGTATCCGCACTTGCGTGACGTCTGGTGGGCGCATGGGATTCGCAATCGCCTGGTCCATGAGGCCAGCTACCGTCTGGACCGTCATCTGGCCAGGAAGGCAATACATCAGTTCAGGAAGTCGCTGCAGTCCATCGGAGCGATTTGACCTATGGGTTTCCGCTTTCCCAGGATTAAGAGCACTGTTGGCGACCTTCGTCGTCTGCGAGCCATCGTGACGATCCTCTTCGAGGAGGGTTTTTCGTTTTTGGTGGACGAGCTGCGTCTGCGTTATTTGGTGTCGTGCCATTCTCGATTCCTGCATTTCTTGAAGTCGGGTACGTGCTTGGGATGCAGGTTGGTTGGTCGTCCGGCGCCCGACGTGCTGCCGGAGGTCAGGCTGCGCCGGACCCTCGAGCGGTTGGGTCCGACCTTCATTAAGCTGGGGCAGCTCCTGAGCGTCCGGCCGGACATTATTCCGGCGGAGTACGTGCGGGAATTGGCCAAGCTTCAGGACAGCGGTCCGGTGCTGGCCCCGGGTGTCGCGGAAAAGATCGTCGAACGGGAACTGGGCATGCCGATCGAGAACCTGTTCGGGTCCTTTGACGTACATCCGCTGGCCTCGGCCTCGATGTCCCAGGTGCACCGTGCGACGCTCAGGGACGGCCGGGCGGTGGCGGTCAAGGTCCGTCGGCCGAACATCGAGAAGGTCGTCCGTGACGACATCCATATCCTGGTCTATCTGGCTCAGCTGATGGAGAGGCACATGCCGGACAGCCGTCGTTTTCGTCCGGTCCAGGTCGTTCGCGATTTCGCCGACTGGACGCTCAAGGAAATCGACCTGGAGATAGAGGGTGTGCACATGGACATGTTCAGGGACGGGTTGGGACGGATGCCGGAGGTCGTAATTCCCCAGGTCCACTGGGAGTACGTCAGCTCTTCGGTGCTGGTTTCGGATCTGGTCGAGGGCTTGAAGGTGGACGATCTGTCGGAGCTCGACGCCGCCGGCGTGGACCGTCGGGAGCTGGCGATCATCGGCCTGCATGTCGGCCTGCACCAGTTTCTGGTGGACGGATTCTTCCACGCCGAGCCGCATTCCGGAAATTTGACCGTCCTGCCGGCGCACGGACGTTCGGACGACGAGGATTACCGTCCGCTTCGTCTGGGGATCTATGATTTCGGACTGGTCGGCCGTCTGCCGGACAGGTTCCGTTTCGGACTTATCAGCTGTTTCGTCAGCTTCGTCGAACGCGATCAGGAAAGCTACGTTCGGCATGTGCTGGACATGGCCGAGACCGAGGACGGGGCGGACCTGCGTTCTTTCGAGAGTGAGGTCCGGGCCGCGCTGGCTGGCGTAACGCATCGGTCGGGACGGAGGAAGAGCATGGCCTCGACGTTCTATCGCGTAGTGGTGGCCGGGGCGAAGTTTGATGTCGTCTTTCCGGCCGACTTGGTGCTCTTAGCCAAGGCATTCATGACCGTCGAGAACGTCAGCCTTAACTTATGGCCAGAGATTGATCTGGAAAAGGAGATGAAGCCGTTCCTGTCCGAGGTGGTCCGGGAGGAACTGGACCCGCATCGGCTGGTCTCCGATCTCAAGACTTCGGCCTTCGACAGTCTTTACCGGCTTCGGCAGCTGCCCAGCGAGACCAGGACGCTGTTCGAGCGGCTGGGACGCGGCGAGATCGGAGTGAAGATGAACCTGCAGGAGATCAGGGAGCTGAAGGAGGAGTTCGACCGGCAGAACGACGTGAGGCTGCTGGCCCTCTTGGCCGTGGCCCTGCTTGTCGCCTCGGCCGTCATCCTGCGGATCGACGACGAGATCAGGACGCTGGGGCTGCCGTTCGGACAGATCGGGTTGGCCGTAGGCGCGTTCGTGGTGATCTGGCTGGTACGGCTGATCAGGAGACGGCCATGATTCCGTACTTTTCGCTACATGTCATTCGGTTGGGGCCGGTCAGCATCCAGGTTTGGGGACTTCTCGTGGCCTTGGGACTTGTCGCTGCACTATTGGTTGCCAGTCGTGAGATTCGGCGTCGTAGGCTGCCTGTCGATGCTCTCTATGATTTGGCAGTCTATTTTTTGATTCCTTCTTTCGTCTTAGCGCGAGTGTTCTACGTCCTGTTTTATGACCGCAGTTCGGTCCCGTTCGGCATCGAGACGGTCTGGAACTGGCTGGCCGTCTGGCGCGGCGGACTTTCGAGCTTCGGCGGGTTCTTCGGCGCGGTGGCCGGCCTGTTCCTGTTTCGCCGCCGCTACCGCATCGACGTCTGGCCGTATCTGGAGGCCTTGGCCTTCGCCTTTCCGTTGGGCTACGGCATCGGCCGGCTTGGCTGTTTTCTGATTCACGACCATCTCGGGATTCCGAGTTCCTTCTGGCTGGCGGTGAGCTTTCCCGACGGGTCGAGGCTGGACCACGGACTGCTGCTGTCGCTGTTCGGCTTCTCACTGTTCGGGGTCTTCACTTGGCTGAAGATCAGGAAAGTCGGCCAGGATCGGGTCTTTTTCTTGCCACTCCTGCTCGTCGCCTACGGGACATTTCGGTTCGGGCTGGATTTTCTCCGGGCTTGGGACGGCCTGTCGGCCGAAACGCGCTATCTGTACCTGACTCCGGCTCAGTACGGTTCGGTCATTCTGGTCGTTGTCGGCGTCCTGCTGTTTCGCAGATGCCGTTTAGCCCCACAAGCATGAGACGTTTTATAGACAGCCGCTATTTTTTGGCGGTCTGCTCCTTTACGGTCGGCGCGGCGGTGATGACGATCGAGATGACCGCCTCACGCGTGCTGGCGCCGCACTTCGGTGCCTCGCTCTTCGTCTGGACTGCGCTGATCGTGACCGTACTTACGTCGATGCTGGTCGGATATTGGGTCGGCGGTCGGCTGGCCCGGCGTCATGGCGAGGGGTTGGGACTGCTCTTCTGCAGTGCCGCCGTGTCGCTCATGCTGGGGATGTTCGCAGTGCAGTCCACGTCGAACCTGCTGGCCGTGGTGCTGCACCGCATGGACCTGGCTGCCGCCGTCCTTTTTCTCGGGTCGCTGCTGCTGTCGTTCGTCGTGTTTTCCGTTCCGGTCTTTCTGTTGGCCGCGGCCGGTCCGATCGTCATGAGCCGTTGGCTGGCGGTCTCGGACGATGTCGGCGGCACGACCGGTCGGTATTTCGCCCTGTCGACCGTCGGCAGCGTCGTCGGTACGGTCGCACCTTCGCTCTTTCTGGTTCCGACGTTCGGCGTCAGGATTACGATGATGCTGGTGGCCGGCGTTTTGGGTGTCTTGGGTCTGCTGGCCCTGACCGGATTGCTTCGTTGGCTGTCGATGATGCTGGTCGTGGTCGGCATCCTGGCCGTGCTGATGCAGGCCCGGACCGTGTCTTCGGACGTGGTCTACGAGCGCGAGACGCCCTATCAGCTGGTTAGGGTCGAGGAACGCGACGGACGCCGTTACCTTATCTTCAACGAGGGTTCCGGGGTGCAGTCGGTCTACTTTCCGGACAGCGACAGGACCGACCTGTACTTCGATCATCTGGCGGCCGTCCCGTTTTTGGGCGGCGGGAACGGCGACAGTCTGAAGGTGGCCGTGCTGGGGTTGGCCGGCGGAACCGCAGTCCGGCAGATGGTCAGCGCCCTGCCTCCGGACGCGACGATGGACATCGTCGGGGTCGAGCTCGATCCGGACGTGGTCGAAGTCGCGCGCGACTGGTTCGGACTGGACGAACTGCCGATGAAGGTCGTCCGGTCGGACGGCCGGACCTTTCTCGACGCCGACCGGAAGTATGACCTGATCATTGTCGACGCCTACAGCACCCAGCTCTACATTCCGCCGCATATGACGACCCGGGAGTTCTTTGCCCTGGTCCGCAGCCGTCTGAACGGCGGCGGCCTGCTCGTCATGAACGTCAATGCCGCCGAGCGCAGTTCGCGACTGCTCTTGGCGATTACCAATACTCTGGCTTCGGTCTTCCCCGAGGTTCACCTGAGCAAGGCCGGCCGCAGCTGGAACTGGCTGGTCGTGGCCGGCGACCGTGCGCCCGACTACACGAACGCCATGTCCCACCTGCCGGACGGCTATTCGGACGTGACTGAGGCGCTGGCCGTGGCAGAACGCGTCGCCTTTGATCCGGCCGGCGAGCTGCTGACAGATGACCGGGCGCCGATCGAGCTGATGACCGAGAAGATGGTCTTCGCTGAGGCGTTGCTTGGAGGGAATTAGGTGTATTTAGGAAGGGGGGG
>Ga0051987_10000558_pt1 | contig 20554 bp, 19 predicted proteins | sample CryGey08umfilter_2_FD_58083 | JGI IMG/M metagenome (GOLD analysis project Ga0051987, IMG submission 58083) | Groundwater microbial communities from aquifer in Utah, USA - Crystal Geyser 4/10/14 0.8 um filter | ecosystem: Environmental > Aquatic > Deep subsurface > Groundwater | place: USA: Utah... | reverse complement strand
ATAAACTATCTCTTAATTTTGCTGCTTTCCTGTCCGAACAACCAGGACCACCTCAATGATAGGGTCAAAGCAAAACTGTTTCAATATTTTTGACATTGATATTTTTGATATTAAAATTATTTGCAATATTTGCTGAAGCATGCGATGAAGAGCGTACCCAAAACATAAAACAACTCACGGTCGGTATTTATAAAATAAAGTGCCCATACAATCTATAGTCACTTTTTTTATCCATAACGAAGACGATCTAATACACCCTGCAATATATAACTTGCTGCTAATTTATCAATAACTTGTTTGCGCTTTTTACGTGATGTGTCTGCGGCTATCAAAGTACGCTCTACAGCAGATGTTGATAACCGCTCATCCCATAGAAGAACAGAAAATTCATCACCAAGAGCTTCCACCAACGTCATCACCCTGTCGCATGATTTGCCTTCTGTTCCGTTCATATGTAAGGGGTACCCCATAATAAAAGCAGATACATTAAATTGATTCTTAAAGCCAATCAAAACATCGATATCAGCTTTAAGCGATCTTCTTTTAATTGTCTCTTGAGGGGTCGCAATCATCCACATTGAATCTGAAAGGGCTAAACCAATTGTTTTTTCGCCAATATCTAAGGAAAGTAAGCGATTTTTATGATTTTTTATCGCCTTTAAGTCTGATATTTGAACAATCATCGTGTCTTTTTGTATTTTATTTTTTGACGAGACATATCTATTTTTCGCAAAGAATTTAAATTTTTAATCATACTTTTTGACAAAACTTTATAGCGTTTTTGTGGCACTGTTTTTTGAACACCTGATACCCGTTGCAATGCGGGTGCTCTCAGTGTATTTTTTTCAACCCTATTGTCCAGCAAATCATCAAAGTTTGTGAAGGATTCAACTGGTGGTTGATATTGTTGTTGAAATCCTAATTTTTGAAAGCCGTAGTCTAAAAGTTCATGTGCACGCTGATCACGCATTCGGGCGGTCTTTCCCCCCATTACGACAACAAACAAACGATATGGTTTATTATTCTTATTATAACGAATGGCAGATGTACTAATATTAAAGCCAGGTGCTATCGCATAGCCTGTTTTCAACCCGTCAATGCCATTTTGGGAATTTAACATACGATTATGTGTTTTAATTATTTTCCCTTCATAATTAAACTCCTTCATTTTGAAGTAATGCATATGCTGTGGAAAATCACGATAAAGGGCAATAGCCAAAACAGACATATCTTTTGCTGTTGTGTATTGTCTTTTATCATTTGTATGGCGGTCATTTAGCCCGGATGAATTTTTAAATGTTGTATGATTCATTCCTAATTGACGCGCTTTTGTCGTCATCATTTTTGCAAAGTTTTCAACAGATCCGCCCAAGGCTTCTGCCACAACAACAGCGGAATCATTAGCTGATTTAACAATCATGCTTTTTAAAAGTGTTTCAACAGAAATTCTTTGCCCAGGCTTTAACCAAAGCTTTGATGGTTTTTGCCTAGCAGCACGATGAGACACAATAAATTGGGTATTAAGTGAGATTTTTCGTTTTTTAAGCGCATCAAACATTAAATAAAGTGTCATTTTTTTTGTAAGGGAAGCAGGATAGCGCTGCGCTGTTGCATTAGAAGCGTATAAAATACGCCCGGTTTCACCATCAACAACTATTCCTGCGGCCTTTTCAGCAGCATAAAACATTGTAGACAGTAATAAAAAGTAAAGTGGTAATAAAAAATGCATTTTTTTTTGAATAAAAAAACAACCTATATAATTATAATACTTCAAAATGGACGCATGTGCCAAGCCCATCTTGATTACTATTTTAAGAGCGTTCTAAAGGGTGCACCCCACGATTTTGATATAATTCATCCGTTGGCATGAAAGGATTACGATCTTCCATAAAGTGTTTCAGCAATTTTTCAACAATATCAATCGTAAATTCAACGTTTTCTGCCGTTTGAGGGCGGGGTGAAATTTTGCAACCATGCCCACTATCATCTTTTGAGTACCCCTTTAAAACCCAATACTGTGATAAAATTTCTCCATAGTTCTTTTCAAACATGTGACTAAGCATATATGTCAAAAGGGGAAGCTGTAATGAATACCCCTTGTCCATCATTGCTTTTGAAGGCTCTACCCCCGTTTTATAATCTACTAAGTGTATATCATTTGTATTATTTACAAGGTCTATCCGATCGGCAATACCATAAATGATAAAATTGCCTAATACAGCTTGCAATCTTTCTTCACGAATCAACTTGTCGGGGGCAATATCTTGCGTAGAACGGCAAACAAATCCAACAATTGCTGCGATTTGTTTTTGCAAAAATATCTTTTGGGGTGCAGTAATATTAAGGGGTTCAATCGCTTGTTCAATAGCAGCTTCATGCGCACCCCCTTTATCCGTATCCAAGGAAACATGCTCTAAAATTTTGTGAATAATATTACCTATATCTGCTGGGGATAAACCTAAGAACCATGGGTTTCTTGACTTCAGTTTTAAAATATAACGCACATAAAAAGTGTATGGATTTTTATTAAGAAGCTCTAGCCCACTAACACTGATCTTTTTAATATTTGTTTTACAAGTTGGATATGATGCTTCTGTAGGTCTATACTCTATATCTTCACCTTGTTGCAATTGTTGGGCAATGTCATAAAACCACTGTGCACGGTTTTTTTGACCCTCAGATTCCTCACAAAAAACAGACAATCGCCTTAACCACCGTGACTCTTGTGTTGGTGTACCATCAATTTTTAATGATCGCGTAAAGTAGACTTTTTTTGCACTTAAAGTGCAGGCAAAGTCATGCGCTGACAAACCGAGGCGCCTATCTAGTGAGGGCATGCCTAATTTTTCACGATCTTGCTTAGATAGCCATATATCATTTTTTATCGTTGGCGGCCACTGCCCTTCGTTAAGAGCTGTTAAAACGATAATTGGTGCTGTAATATGACGGGCTTCTAAACTACCAACCATGGTGACGCGCTGATGCAAACTATCTATATTGTTCATTGGTGGACACATATTAAATGATGACTTCACATAATCTATAAATGTCCATAAAGGTATCTGTTCAAAATTTTTTCTTTGCAAAACTGTCAACTCGTCAAAAAACTGAACAATCACCTCGCCATCTTTTTGCATTGCATAGGTTTGCTCTGCAACAACCTCTAAATTTTTTTTAAGATAATCGAACCATTTCGGTATTGATAATTGTACTGGCACTTTAGTTTGCAAATCTAAAAATAGTTTTAAACACTGTTCATAGGTACCCTCATCATCTACTTTAATCGTATTTTCAAAAGTGCAAATAGTATGAACGACATTCATGCGATCGTTCGGGTGAAATAAGGGATGCTTTACCAGAGCTAACAAAGACTTCAAATCACGGGCCTGTAAAAAACCAAGATAAAGCAAAAGGAATTTAAAGGCAGCAGATTGTTTAATTGATATAGACAACGAACTATTAGCCTTAAAATTATATTTTTGCAGACTATTTTGTATATATGAAGATAACTTGGGGTCTGCACAGACAATAGCGATATCATCGTCAGATTTTTTTTCTAAATGATAACGAACAACCGTTGCAATAAGCTGTGCTTCATGTAGCAAGCTTTTTGCTTTTAAAAATGTGAAGTGTTCCTGAACCGGCATGCTTTGAATTTGGTTGTCAAAAAAAGACATTAATTTAGAGTGTTTTGCCCCTGTTCCAGACCACGTTTGATAAAAATCTGACTGCATACCAAGCGCTTTTACAAATTCGGCCTGGGTATATAGCGGGTGTGTAATAGGATATTCTTGATCAAAAGATTGCAATCCAGGCAACACAACATAACCATTTTCTAAGTTTAAAAGTGTTTTTGCTAATTTTTGAACAGCTGGTATTGTACCTGTTGTACCCCCCAAAATAATGGGGTGCGGTAAACTTTTGGTTTGACAATATGTTTTTTCAAGCACCTGCGCAGCATCAGTAATATCATTAAAATTCTGCTGTGCTTTTTCTATTAAATTATTTTTTTGAAGACACGCATAATAAGAAGTTATTATTGAGTGAAATGTTTTTTGATGGGGCTTAAGATCGTTTAAATTCTGTAAATATGACACTGTTTTGTTCGGCTCTATTCCTGATAAAATACACTCATCTAATAAAGCCGCAATACTTTGACTAAGCTCTATTAATAAATCATATGATTTTCCAGGTTGTTGTTGTTTCAAAAAATTTAATAACAAATGAATACGCTGCGTATTACCAACAATACGTTTAGGGTCTTCTCCTAAATCTATCTGCCCTTTTGCGTGTTGATACAAAACATCTTTATAAAAATTGGATATGGTGACAATTTTTGGCAAGACAATATTTTTAAATTCAGTTGTAAAAACCTTTTGTAAACTTAAAACAGCGCGATGACTCGGCAGAATGACGGTGGCATTTTGGCGTATATTTTGGGGAAATTTTTCCACAATACCATCTGCTAATGTCTTAATGTATGGAGCACTTAACGGTATTGTAAATAAAGGCATGTAAGAAAAAATAAAAAAGTATTCAGTAGCTAGATTATAGCATGAGCGAAAAAATAGACCTATATTATATAAAAGTGGGAAAGGTTAAGAATGGATCCTTTATTTTTTCAACAGCTCATTGGCAAAATTATGATTCACATCTCTGTGATTAACCTCATCTGCACGAACCGCTATAATAACGTCTCTCAGTTTTGCATTTTTAGATAAATTCCAGTACTGTATTGCCATTTCAGGTGCAGGAACGTTTTCATGCGTACCTGCATCAATTTCGTTCAAATACTCTGTATAGCTTATAACAGCCTCCTCTTCAAAATAACCAACAATACGGTGTGCGGTTTTTGAAGAAATTAAATATATCAAAAAGTAAAAATTGAAAAATATACCTTGTACAACAAGAACAATCAATCGTTCTAGCAATGTTGGCTGTGCAATTTTTATAAATGTAAGCAAATGCATACGTTCATTTTCAGCTTCATCTAATAAAGTTTTAATCCAATCACCATCATCCCCCATTTTTCGAAGAGATTTCATATGTTGAAGCATACCACCAACCATGCCGGGAACAGCTGCAACTGTTTCTAAAACAATTGCACGGTGACCGTAACGCTTTGCAAAAAATATATCAGCAAAAAAACGTAACATTTTGACAAAACGATAGGCAAGATAATCAGAAAAGCTTTTTGGCTTATGATGAAATCCTAAGTTTATTTCTGTCGTGTTTTCCTTCATAAATCTGCTTGCCTACTAAAATGTCTGAATTATTTTAACACTTTGAACGTAACTTTCACAAAGAAAAACGGCTGTTATGTTAAAATGTTTTTACGTCCCGCCTTAACTTGGATAAGAAGAATCGCCGTCACCGGAAGCCCCACTGTCCCCACCAGATGGATAAGAAGAATCGCCGTCACCGGAAGCCCCACTGTCTCCACCAGATGGATAAGAAGAATCGGCATTACCGGAAGCCCCATTGTCCCCACCAGATGGATATGAAGAATCGCCGTCACCGGACGCCCCACTGTCCCCACCAGATGGATAAGAAGAATCGGCATTACCGGAAGCCCCACTGCCCCCACCAGATGGATATGAAGAATCGGCATTACCTGAAGCCCCACTGCCCCCACCAGATGGATATGAAGAATCGGCATTACCGGAAGCCCCACTGTCCCCACCAGATGGATATGAAGAATCGGCATTACCAGCTGCAGCTGCTCCGTATCTATTTTCTAGTGCCTCTACTGAAGGATCATTTTCTGCAGCCGGAGCGTCTCCGTAAGCTGGACTTTCTTCTTGTGGAGTCGATCGACTCGGCGCAGGTTTTGCTTTAGACTGCGGTGCTGGGGCACCAGTATTTTTCTTTGAAAATGGATTTTTTGGCTTTTGAACCTGCTGGCTAACCTGCTCCATACCCAGCGCGTCCCCAGTATTACCTTTAATATCATTCATACTTGGCATTGGTTGTACAATACTTTGAAAAGAACTAACGTTTACATTTTTATAGTTTATTTCCGGTTTCTTTTCTGGCACCACACACGTTACAGGTGGTTTTTTTCGCACTAAATTAACAGACGGTGCGCCTGATAAAGCCCGCATCGCTTCAACACTACTGCCCTCAGGGCTTAGTAACTTACATTTTTTCTTATCACAGTGGTGCATTAAAGTTGTTTGCCTGTCTAATACATAAACGCCATCCTGCCCACTAACCATGTCATATCGCGTGTTTTTGTGCACATATGCCATTAAAACCGCAATACATGCTAAAGCTGTAGTACATGCTAATAAAGTTGACCTGATAGACATATTATTCTCCTGCCTGAAGATTTTATTAGAAAAGACATTTATTCTGCCCCATAATAATAGTATAGTGATAAAAGTGTTAACAAATCGTCAATTTTTGATCTTTTTATGACTTTTTTTCGAATAATTTTATTCTTTTTTTTCCTTTTTCTTTCTGCAGAAGCTAAAAATAAGGCTGACATTCAACGGTTCTGTCCCTTACTTGAAGAGAAAATAAAAAAAATAAAAGATGATTACAGGGCTCCTGGCCTTGCAATTGCTCTGATTAAAAATAATGAAGTCATTTATACACATACAACAGGTGTCAAAGAAAATGGCACAGACACGCCTATTAATAATGAAACAGTTTTTCAAGTAGCCTCTACCTCCAAGCTATTATTAACATTTGTCATAGCACAACTTGTTGAAGAAAAAGTGCTATCTTGGGATACACCTGTACATAAATATGTCCCTGAACTGGAATTTTCAGACAAAACTGCAAATGAAAAAATTACACTTATAGATCTACTGACACACCGTGTTGGCCTACAAGCATTTACAGGCGACATGATGTGGCATTTGCATTTTTCACCGACAGAACTTATTAAAAGCTTAAAGCATATAAAATTTAAATCATGCTTTAGGGAAAAATATGCATATCAAAATTCTATGTTTGCAATTGCAGGTATCATGGTTGAACGCGCTACTCAGAAAAGCATTGAACAATTATTTAATGAACGCATCTTCAAACCATTAAATATGGAGCAAGCCTCTGTTGGTATGGATGCCCTAAAACCAAAGTTTTTTGGGTTTAAAAAAGCAAACTTTGCTTTCCCACATGATATACGTGATGGAAAGGTGTATACAAAGCCTTTAATGCCCCATATGTACTATTTTCCTGGTAGTAGTGGTGTAAATCTTTCTATACAAGATGCTGCAAAGTGGCTTATTTTTTCAATGAATGACTATACACATAATGGCAAGCAGTATCTCAAAAAAGAAACAATAGATTTTTTACGGAGCCCAAAATCAACAGCAACAATTTCAGACCATGACTTGCAGTTTGCAAAAGAACGTTTTTCAAAAACAAGCTATGATATCGGCATATTTGAAAGCCAATATGGCCCAAGTGACAAAACCAAACTGTATGCCCACATGGGCGGGTTCAATGGCGTGCGCAGTTATTTTGGTTTTATACCATCAGAAAACATAGGCATCGTGATTTTATCTAATTATGGATCTATGCGCGTTAGTCTTATGCCAGAAGTAATTCGAAACACTTTTTTAGATTGGTACTTTGATCTTAAAGGTATAGATTGGCTGGAACGCATTCACGGCACAGAATTAAAGTGGCGTTCAGAACATAAAAATCACCGCACATTAAATAGATTGCATTACCCAACAGCACCAAGAAATTTTAACGATTATACTGGTGTTTACACCCATAAAATATTTGGAAATGCAACAATAGAACATAAAGACGGCAAGTTAATAGTACAGTATAAAGGTAAAAACATTCCCTTAACACATTGGAATGGCGACGAATTTGATATGAAACCATATCACCTTGATGAAAGCTATAACGATTACGACGTTTGTCCTGTTTATTTTTACCTAAATACACAAGGTCAATTTAAATTATATATTGGCAACATGTCTGAAGGTGTGTCACCATACTTTGAAAAGACACATTAAGAAAGCTATATATGCGCTGCCCTTTTTGTAGCAACAACAACACGGCGGTTAAAGATTCACGTACAACTGATGATCAAACTTCTATTCGAAGGCGACGCGTCTGTGATGCCTGTGGATCAAGGTTTACGACATTTGAACACGTTCAATTGCGTGATCTTAATGTGCTAAAACGCGATGGGCGCATGCAGCCCTTTGACCGCGACAAAGTTAAAAAAGCAATTTTAAAGTCTGTCCACAAACGGCAAATCACCCACGAACAAGTAGAAAAACTTGTAACGTCTATTGCAAGACAGCTGGAACTACTTGGTGAACCTGAAATTAAAAGCACAATTATTGGTGAGATGGTTTTGGAGTCTCTTAACGAGATTGATAGCGTTTCTTACATACGTTTTGCAAGCGTATACCAAGATTTTAAAAACATTGACGATTTTGTAGATATTTTAAGCAATATAAAACCTAAAAAATGATATGAAATTATTTCATGAGCAAACCATAGACAGCAAAAAAAAAATCCCAAAAGCACCCCACCCCATTCTTCAAAGTGCCAGCAGAACAATTTGTGAACGTCTTAAATGGTTTCAAAAACCATTTAAAAAAATATTAATCTTAGGACAATACAGTAATTTTTTGCAAGATGGTTCAAAGGCACTACAAAATGCATCAACAACATTGACAGCAACAAACCTGGAATATGAGTGCATTATTAGTTTTTTCGATTTACAAACAATCAATGACGTTCAAGCTTACTTATCAACCATCAAAAAAAAACTGAAACCCGGTGGCTTTTTTACAGCCGTATTTATGGGTGGTGAGTCTTTTTTAAACCTAAAAAATGAACTGATGGCACTAGAAATACGACATAAATGTGATGTATCCCTTCGGGTACACCCATCTATTCATGTAGCAGACGGCGCAGCCCTCATGCAAAAAACGGGTTTTGCATGCCCTATGGCTGATACGGCAAAACAGACATATACATATGATTCCCTATATGCTTTTATTCAAGAACTGCGTTTATGGGGCGGCACATCAACGTTTTATGAAACGCCTAAAACAATTAAAAAGTCATGTGCACAGCACATTATAAATAGTAGAAATACTTTTGAAGAAAAAATTGACCTTATCTATTTAACTGGGCTAAAACCAACATCTGGAGAACGCACATTAGAAACAAAAAAAGCTGAAATAAAATTTATAAAATAATTACCTTTACTAACAGTTTTTTAACCTTTGCTTGATAGCCTTAAAATAGAATATTAAAATTTCTGGTTATTTTTATGAAAAGTTATCGCATTTTCCTGCCCCTATTCTTATTGTTTTTTGTTGTAGGGCAAAAAACACTTGAAGCAGCGACACAAAGTATTTCACAAACGCAAAATGATAAAAAGAAGCGTAAAGCGGCGAAAAAAGATAAATTTAAAGTTGCTGGGAAAGAAAAAGTTACAATTAGTAAAAAGAAGAAAATTAGAAAAAAACCGAATCCCATGTCTATGTTTGCACAAGAAATACACCCTGGTGATAAAATGCTGATTAACAATTTCGGTAAAAAAGTTGGGTTTGATCCTAAGGATTTTTCCAAGGTAGATGAAAAAGTAGTGTGTTCTAAAAAAGCTTGTAAAAAAGATGTCAATCAATCTACATGTTATCGTGGATTTAGGGGCGATATCAACAACCCTGAAAAGGGTTGCCAGGGTTATCAACGTCGGACCATGGGGAAAAGCATAGGAAAGATAAAGAAAGAAGCAAATATATATAGCAGCGGTCCAGAAAGTCAAAAACGTGATGCAGGCGTATTAAAACCCAGCAGAAAAAAATCTGGCGGCAAAGGACAGATGGAAGAATTGAACGATGCGCCATCAACCCCAGAGGTTACAGAAAATAACACAAGTAACTTGAATTCGTCCCAAAACGTTAACCCAGCTGCAACGATAGCTGGCATCGGCGGCGCAACAGTTCTTGGCGGCCTTGCCATGAACAATTTTGAACTTGATGACGACGGCACAAAAACAGGGACCGAAAAAGGTATACATGCCATCTTTGCACCGCCTTCTCCTGCTAACGGCGATTTAGGTTCAACAGGGTTCGTTCCACTAGACCCAAGCGCTGTACCACCAGCTGCTGCTTGTTCAACAAAATTAGAAGCAGAAGAACTTGGTCGTGAAATTAAAAAGATTCATACTGATGAATTAAAAAGACGCGGCAGTAAAGCAATGCCTGGGTCTAATAACCCCAAAAATAGTCATCAACTATTGTATAATTCAATTGTAAGTCAGTTAAAATACCTGTCTACAATTACAGATAAAGAACTATTAAGTAGTTCTATATACGTTTTAACAGGATATTTAAAAATATTAATTAAAACAAAAAAGATACAGTCACACTTTTCAGACAATCTTGCTAACAAAATTATGAGTGCAGTTTCATGTGTTAAAAATATCGGCAAGACACGCGCAATTAATCAAAGCATTGGCTGGTTGGCCAACGCAATGGCTGACTAAAAAGACGTAAAAAAAGAAAAAATGTTCTTGATGTGGGCATGATATTATGATAAGATATTTTTGTTGGCTGGTTTAGCTCAGCTGGTAGAGCAACTGATTTGTAATCAGTAGGTCGGGGGTTCGACTCCCTCAACCAGCACCATTTTGGGGTATAGCCAAGCGGTAAGGCACCGGTTTTTGGTACCGGCATTCCCAGGTTCGATCCCTGGTACCCCAGCCAACAATTTTTCAGGTAAAACTCTTGTTTATATTTATTATTGGATGATAGCCTATATAAGACGGCTTATACTATAATTTTCAATTGAACATCTACATTGTTTTTTTAGTTACCTTATTGCTGTGTATTATCGCATATGGCGGCTTTCAATTAAATCGTATTCAAAAAAAATACACGTTGGAAAAAACAAATAGGGAGATAACAGACCTTATTTTAATGAACAACCCGCTACCATGGTGCGCCTTTGATATTCAATTTAACAATTTCACATGTTCATTTAGTTTTAAATTGCTTCTGGGCATGCAAAATCAGCAAGACGTCACCATACAAGATTTATACAAAATACTATCAGCGCACCCATTGTCATCCCTATATCAAGCTATTCAAGATTCAATTAATTTTGGTAGCTTGTTTTGTATAAAAAGCACATTAAAACATAGCGCAAAAGACATTATTATTTCCGGACAAAAACTAACAACTGTTCAAAAAAACTTTACACACAAAAAATGCACGAGTAACGAACTGATTTTTATCACCATTGAAGATGCAACGGAGAAAAATAAAAAACGTCAAAAAGAAGAAGTGACTTACGCGCAGGCCGTAAAAGAAAATAGAATCATCTCAAATATTACAAATAATATTCCAATGGCCTTATGGCACCGTAATTCACAAGGTCGTATTGACTACTGTAATGAAACATATGCAAGCGCTTTAGAATGCTCCCAGGCCAAAATAAAAACGGAAAATTTGGAACTTTTCTCAAAAAATGATATCAATCTTCACGCGCTTTCAGAACAAGCTCTCGCTAATCGCCAAGCCTCCACATCCCGTCAACACGCTGTTATTCAAGGAAGCCGTCGATTCATTGAAATAGGCATACATCCAATATCTGAAACGTTTTCAACAATTGGATACGCACTAGACATATCAGAAACAGATGAACTATCTTCAAAATTATCATCCACAACATCCGCATACCACGAAATATTTAATACAATTTCTATACCTATTGCTGTGTTTGATGAACACAAAAATTTACACTACTACAATACAGCTTACACAAAACTGTTTAACTTCAAAGATTCATTTCTAGATCAAAACATTACATTTGCAGATATTTTAGATGACCTAAGAAGCAGGAAAAAAATTCCAGAACACGCAAACTTTAAAGAATACAAAAAGAAAAGAGCTGAACTTTTTAACAATGTCATAAAACCAATTGAAGAATTTATAGATTTACCCAATGAAGATACTCTACGCGTTCGTATTGCGCCCTACCCTTTGGGTGGCCTTATTTTTGTGTACGAGAACATCACCGACCAACTGAATTTAGAGCGTGGCGTTAATACACTTCTTGCTGTGCAAAAAGAAACCATCAACCATTTATATGAAGCACTGATCGTCATTGAAAAGAATGGCAAAATACAATTCTTAAACAATGCAATGGAAAAGCTGTTTAAAGTTTCCAATGCAAAAACACTTGTCAACACACCTTTCAAATCCTGGACATCTCTTTTTAAAGATTTTTTCTTAGATGAAAAACAACATATCAATTGGATAGAGTATTTATCGACATTATTTATAAATCGTCACCCTGTCAATGAACGCTTGTTTTTATTAAACGATCTGGTTGTAAACTGGTTTTACACCCCCCTTCCAGATGGTTCACACATGCTTGGATTTTTAAACGTATCTGAAGAATGGAATCATGAACGGCAACTGAAAGCACATAGTTTTAACCTTGAAAAAAAGAACATACTAAAGCAAAACTATATCAATCAAGTAACACACGAATTACAAAAACCCCTTGATAACATTATTGGCTTTTCAAACAGCTTAAACCAACAGCTTTTTGGAAAACTTAACGAAAAGCAACTTAACTTCTGCCAATTAATCGAAACAAACATAGAAAATGTAAAATTTTTAATTGACGACGTTTTGTGCCTTATTGGCCTTGATCAATATTCGCTAACCATAACCCCGCAGCCATTTATACTGCAAAATATGTTAGATTCCTTAAAAGACATGATAGAGCCCATTTTTCAAGAAAATGGGATTGATTTTACCATCACAAATAAAGTGCCCAGCACAAAAGTTACAGGCAGTGAAAAGCATTTAAAGCAAGCCCTATTTGCTTTAATTAAAGACTTAACCGTATACACACCAGCAAGTGCCACAATTGAGATAGCCATCATTTCACACAAGACAGAACAGAAAGCAATAGTACAGATTAGTGCCCCCTCTCACAAACAGCTTACAAACAACACGCAAACGCTAGGCAACACAATTGCACGCCGCATTTTAGATGCACACCACACAAAACTACAACAAGAAAGCACAACAAAAATACAAACGCTTTCTTTTGATATCCCTCTATATCATTAATACAGTAGGCGGCAGCGCAGATATACCTTCCTAAAATTTGCTGTTTATACTATAGTAGTTTCAAGTCTATAAACATACATAACCGATGTCTTTAAAAGAAAAACTTGATAAAATTCTAACGCACTATAGCAAACTATCAGAACAACTATCTACATACGACATGTCGGATACTAAGGGGTTTGCAACCCTATCAAAAGAATATTCCAGTCTTGGAGAGGTTGCAGCCGCTGTTAAAGAATATAATCATAAACTAAAGCAGTTTCATGATGCAAAAAATATGATGGAAGATGCTAAAAACGATAAAGATTTAAGAAATTTAGCTGAAATGGAATATCATGAGCTAAAAGAAGATCTGCCAATAATAGAAAATAATATCAAGTTAATGCTCCTTCCAAAAGATAAGGATGATGACAAAAACGCCATTTTAGAAGTGCGCGCTGGTACAGGCGGTGAAGAAGCTGGATTATTTGCAGCTAGTCTTCTTCGGCTTTATCAGCGTTACGCTGCTATTAAAGGCTGGAAATTTGAGTTGCTCAACTCTCAAAACACAGGAATAGGCGGTATAAAAGAAGCCTCAGCAAACATAACCGGAAACGGCGTTTTTGCAAGACTAAAGTATGAATCTGGCGTACACCGGGTGCAGCGTGTTCCAGAGACAGAATCTGGTGGACGCGTACATACAAGTGCAGCAACAATTGCAGTGCTTCCTGAAGCAGAAACTGTTGATATTGTGATAGAACAAAAAGATTTGAAGTTTGACGTCTTTAGGGCATCAGGAGCAGGCGGACAGCACGTAAACACAACAGACAGTGCTGTACGGGTTACACACATACCAACAGGCGTTGTGGTTGAGTGCCAAGACGGACGCTCACAACATAAAAACAAAGAGCAAGCCTTAAAAGTGTTACGATCGCGTATATATGAAGCAGAACGTCGCAAGAAGGACGCAGAACGTTCTGAAGACAGAAAAGCCCAAGTTGGAAGCGGGGACAGATCGGAACGCATTAGAACCTATAATTTTCCACAAGGGCGTGTTTCAGATCACCGCATCAACTTAACGCTATATAAAATCAATCAAATCATGGAAGGTGAAGCACTTGATGAGATTATTGATGCTTTAACCGCACATGACCAAGCAGAAAAATTATCTAAAAATATAGATAAATAACTTTTATTTTATCTCGAGTAATGCTAAAATTTAAAAGATAATTACGCACAATGAGGTACTGTAATTGTTTCCCGATAAAGTGAAAAGAAATTTCTGATTAAAATATGTTAAAAATATTTGATGATTTAAGCTGCATTTTATTTGCCAGCAGCATAATTTTTTTTAAAAAAAACTTAAAGTTATTAACTTATTTTTAAGAAAATTTTTGTAAACTAGGGTTAAAGGGTATAAAGTATATACGAGGTTTTTATGAAAGATACATATTTTGAATCAGTTGTTATGGTGGAGCGGATTCATCGTTTATTCTTAGAAGTTCTAAAAATAGAGCTTGAAAAGTTAAATACACACGATATTAATAACGTACAGGCTTTGGTTCTCTATAACATCGGAGAAGGTCAATTAACTGTTGGTGAGCTTACAAACCGGGGTTATTACCTTGGATCGAACGTTTCTTATAATTTAAGAAAAATGGTTCAATATGGCTACGTAGAACAAATTCAGTCTGCGCATGACAAAAGATCAAGCCATGTTAAGTTAAGTGAAAAAGGTGTCACACTATACAACAAACTTGATGACATTTTTAAAGATCATAAAAAAATATTGGAAGAAAAAACTGTTAATATAGATACAGAACAATTTCTTTCTACTTTAAAGACATTAGAAAAATTTTGGGGTTCTCTGCTGATACGTTTTTAATTCTTTTACTCATATTTTTTTGAGTGACTGTCACCTACGTCATGTAAAGCTTTCTTCGCACTGTTTAGCACTTGTAATATAGTCTGTTAATATGGTAAATATTGAGAATAGCTTAAATTAGAATAATAATGACAAAAGAAGATTTAATTGAATTTACCGGCGTTGTAACTGAATTGTTACCAAATGCAACCTTTCGCGTAAAACTAGAAAATGAGCACATCATTTTAGCCCATACATCAGGGCGTATGCGTAAAAATCGTATTCGTGTTTTGGTTGGCGACACTGTCACAATCGAAATGACCCCTTATGATTTAACCAAAGGTCGCATTACATTTAGACAAAAATAATTTTTTGGGGGTTACAATGAAACGTTTTTTACGGTCAATTGTGACAAAAAAAACAGCTGCTTTTTCATTGGTAGAAATTGGCGTTGCGTTACTTATTATTGGCGTATTGATTGGCGCCGTCCTAAAAGGCAAAGATTTACTAGATTCAGCAAAACTTTACACCATCACAAAAGACTTTCAAAATATAAAACATTCTATCTCCACTTACCAAGAAATCTATCAGCAGCTACCTGGCGATGACCCGAAAGCAAATCGCTTTGGCACCAATATAACACCTGGAAATGGGGATCAAATAATTTCCTCTGCTGAATCAAGCCAAGTATGGGTTCACTTAAAAGCTGCTGGGTTATGGAAAAACCAAGAATCTGCAACATCTAAACTTGGCGGCACCTACAACATATCAACAGACGCAGAAGGGCAGCACTGGGTCACGCTATCTCTCAATTCAAATGGAGACGGTTTACTTACTCCAAAACAAGCTGTCGAACTTAAAGCTAAGTTACAATCCATGGATAGTGACCTGGCTGACGACGATGTCATTATTGACAACGGCCAAGGTGCACAAAGCAGTTGTATCACAAACGGCACAATTAAACATGACATAAAGAAAAAAGTCTGCATCATACGCTACAAACTAAACTAATCGTTTGTCATAAAAGTTCATCTTTTAGCTGCTATTTTATATTTTTTCAGCAAAAAAACATCGCAAACATTTTTTTGGCACTATAATTAAAATACTAACCCCTTAGCGTGGCGTAAAACTTCATCAGCTTCTTGTGTGTATTGCCCAGAAGCTGTATGTAAAGTTAATCCTGGCAAAATATGACATGATCCTGAAACCCCCTTCACACCTTGCACAAGAAAGCGTTTAGCCTCTTTACCTGAACCCGCCCATAAGGGAAACAATTTTATCTTGCCTATCTTTCCATATAACAAATGAACAACTTCATCTAAACGATCGGCAGTTAATATAAATGTCAACGTTCCCTTAGGCCGCAACATTAACAAACTGTATTTAACCCACTGTTTTAAATCTGCGCTTATTTCATGATTCGCATTGGCCTTATCATTTTTTTCAGATGGACGATGTTTTTCGCTATAGTAAGGCGGGTTTGCCATCACATGAGAAAAAGTACCTGCCGCCAAACGTGGCAAGGGGGTTACTAAATTGCCGCATAAAAACTCAACACGGTTTTGCAAATTATTTAATTGCACATTATCATACCCCATGCGGACATAACTTCTCTGCACTTCAAGCCCAACAATTTTAGCATGAGGGATGCGCATCGCCAAACAAAGGCTTGCTGCCCCTACACCCGATCCAACATCTAAAACAGATTCACCTTCTTTTACATCTAACGCGGCAGCCAAAAAAATAGAATCTATCGCAACACGAAAGCCATTTTTTGGTTGATAAAATTTCACGCGTCCATTTAAAAGGTAATCAGTTGTTAAATTATCCACTTTTTTACAATCTTTTACACATTAGGGTTAACAAAGCCGCTGCATTTCATATATTGTTAAAGTGTATCTACAAGAAATAAACAATAAACTATACAGCAAAAATTTCATACTTTTACGAATAACATTACGATTAAAACAACTTAAAAGCAAGATAAGATTCTTTATATATGCAATCAGTTTTAGAATTACACACATACCTTTCAGACGAACTTAAACAAGTTGACAGCACCTTAAAGGCATCACTGGAAACACCCGTACCTATTATTAAAACACTAGGTATTAATATTTTAAGTGCAGGCGGAAAAAGACTACGTCCTTTGCTAACACTAGCTTCTGCCAAAATCTTTACACCGACCCCACCGCTTGAGGCAATATATCTAGCAAGCGCCGTTGAATTAATACATACGGCAACCCTTATCCATGATGATGTTTTGGATGAATCACAGTTACGCCGTGGCGTTAAAACTGCCAACAACTTATGGGGAAACGCCTGCAGCATTTTAGTTGGTGATTTTTTATTTGCACGCTCTTTTGAACTTATGGTGAAGTGCAATGATTTTAATATTTTAACAAAACTATCAAAAACGTCAGGGCTTATTTGTCAGGGAGAAGTCAAACAGCTTACTCTCCTGAATAATACAGAAACATCAACTGCAGACTATTTTGATGTCATAAAACTTAAGACGGCTAGTTTATTTAAAACCGCTTGCTTTGCTGGCGCTAAAATTGCAGGTGCCACCAACGATGAAGCAGATATTATGGCTTCTTTTGGTGAAAATCTAGGAATTTCTTTTCAAATTATTGATGATATTTTAGACTATTCTCAAACTGCTGAGGCAATGGGAAAACAACCTGGAGACGATTATTTAGAAGGAAAAATGAGTCTTCCCGTTATAGAACTTTTAAAAATTAAACCGGATCTTAAACCTATATTTTTAGATAAAAACATGCAAAATTTTGAAACAATAAAACAAGAAATGTTTAACCATGATATTTTTAGTCTTTGTTACCAACAAGCACAAAGCTTCACCACTAAGGCGACACAAAATTTAAAATATTTGCCAGAAAATGACATAAAAAACAATTTCAGCAATGTAGCACATGAAGTTTTAAATAGAGCTGCTTAACTTTATATAATACTGAACACAACCAAATCAACATATTTAATGAAGCCTTTATAGACATTGTTATATCAAATTGCTATAATTATTTATAATGGGCGCCTAGCTCAGTTGGTAGAGCAGCTGACTCTTAATCAGTAGGTCGTAGGTTCGATTCCTACGGCGCCCACCATTTTACATTTTTGTTTAAAAATTACGACCGTCATTATATAACGTTGCCTGTAGCGTATTGAAAAAATCTCATTTTAAATATACAATTAACTTAGCAGTTTACTTCATAGCATATACAACGGGATCAATATGTGTATAAGAGTCCATATTCTTGGTATTTTAATGTGTTTAACGTGTATTGATTTATATGCAGGAAATAATACACAGGTTTTTGATAATGGTGTAACCAATTTTCAACTTCCAACATTTCTAGAGCAAAAGAACACACACAATTCGCCTCCACATGTCGGAGAGAATTCTTTAAATGCATTTGGATTATCAATGAGCCGTGCTCATAACGAGCTGATTCCCTGCTGTATTGGTCAAAAAATGCATAAGCAGAATTCAAACAATAGTCCATCAACACCTTCCTTAGGTCGTTTTTCGCATTCACCATCTGTGACATTAAATGAGGAATTACCTCCGCCACATTTCTCACTGTCTCCGACATCTGCTCCACTTAAAGCGGATGATTCTTCAAGTGCACTTGGGTTATCAGGAAGTGATGATGATTGTGGCCTGACTCCCTGCTGTATTGGTCAAAAAATGGATCATGCGAATTCAACCGAAAGTCCATCAACGTCTTCCTCATGTCATTTTTCGCCCCCCCCCATCACTGACAGTATTTCAGAAATCTTCTTCCACATCTACTCCACCAATCAATGAATCTTCTCAAAAAAAAACTACAATGCAACCAAGAAAGATCGTCTATCCCAGACTTTTCGATGTACTAAAATTGGACGAAGCAAGACAAAGAGAAAAAATAAGATTAGGAGAAGAGCGAGCATGGAATGAAATGATCACGCAAGAAAAGAGTGAATTGAATCTCATAGACAAGAAGAAGGAGAGTGAAGAAGAGCGAGCATGGAATGAAATGATCATGAAATCAGAGATAAAACGGAATTTCATAATCAATAAATCAGAGAGTCAAACAGTATTAACTGACAAAGAAACACAGCGTAAAGAATATATATACAATATTGGAAAGGATACTTTATTTCGCACTCTTGAAATATTAAAACTTGAACCTTCAAATTTCGATCCTAAATAATTTAGCTCTGTCAGATTATCTGTGTTATAGAATTTAATGTGAATAACTATAACAGTTTGATTCATAAAAAATATTTCTTGTAACCCAAAAGGGATAAAAATGACCAATATTTCACTTCTTCTTCCCATACATTCACGCAATATAAACCCGAAAGCCGTTAAGAAGATAAGAAATATAATAAGTGATGTTAAAAAAGGGGCTCAATGCTTGTACAAAATAATCTTAAATGTTCAACGGTTGCTCCTTTACTTAAAAGGATACCAAGCCTTTTTATAATTTTCGCTAAGGCAAAATGGAGTTACACATGAAACAATACATTATCAATACGCGTATTTTTAAGTATGCAAAACGCGTTATACACGCACACATATTCATAAACTCTAGCCTTAAGTATGTGACCTATTTTCCTTGTTACGCGGCAAAAAAAATGTTTCAAGAAAACCCTATTGCCCGCTCATGTAGAGATTATTTTTCATCTTCAGCGCATAATTGGCCAAAATACCTCATGTACATTAAACAACCCAGCCAGACAATCCCGCCACGGAAAATTTGTCGTGCTGGGGTATTGTGGGTCATGCTACTCACCGCAAGCGGTGCCCGTTACCTCAAGGGGGCCCAGCCTGCAAGCTTAGCAGGGGACAGAGAAACTGTATACCTAAATGCGAACAACTCATGGTTTAACTACATTTTACCGCCGGCTAATTTGGTTGCCTTAGACAACAGGGGGCAATCTCAGATAAAAAAAATAGACAGTTTAATTGTGGATGTTCAGGACGGTAATGTGGTCGCACGCGCTCGTTCTTCATCCTCTACTTTAATTCTCTCCCAGGATCCTTCTGGTACATTCAATGTTTTACACCGCGGCCCTTCAGCGGCTGAAGACCGGGCTTTTAACCTTAACGTACCACTGTTGGCACGAACACGCGGGAGCCTGCACAATGTTATGTGGCAGTTATTGATCGTCGTTTGCGCTGACCCAGCCATAACGAATACACAAAATACTCATTTTCAGTAGCTGTCAAAAGCTGAATTTCATATAATACTGAATACACATTGAACGTAACATATTTATCGATCCTTTATAGACATTGATATACTAAATATTTTGAATTATTTATATAGATGATCGATTGTTTTTTTTAAGATAACATGCGTGTTAATCAATAAGTCGTAGACTTAATTTCTAAGGCGCCCATCAAAGATTAAAATATTGTTAGCTTTTAGTCAAAAAAGCATTATATTATAGACAAAACACTTACATAAAAGGATTTTATATGTACAAATTATACTTTATACTTTTGCTTCTTATGTCTAATACAATACAAGCGGCATTTATTGTTGGAGACGGGGGCCCCTTAGATAGTGTCGTCATGAGATTTTCAACCATAGAACTAAGCACCTTATATGAACCGCAG
>Ga0051987_10000552_pt1 | contig 20616 bp, 22 predicted proteins | sample CryGey08umfilter_2_FD_58083 | JGI IMG/M metagenome (GOLD analysis project Ga0051987, IMG submission 58083) | Groundwater microbial communities from aquifer in Utah, USA - Crystal Geyser 4/10/14 0.8 um filter | ecosystem: Environmental > Aquatic > Deep subsurface > Groundwater | place: USA: Utah... | reverse complement strand
CGTTCAGAACACTTTTTTGCTCGAACCTGATTGCCTTTCGTGACGAAAGGGACTTATCAGACAGGTTCTAAATCATGAAGTATCTTTTCATTTTTGCCCATCCAGACGATGAAACGGTTGCCTGTGCTGGCACCATTCGTCAATTGGTCGATCAGGGAGACGAAGTAGCTTTAACTTCGGTTACACCAGGAGAGGCCGGTGAGGTTCAACCCTCAGCACTCAAAAAACTCAGACAAGCTGGGTCAGTTAGCAAACTTCGACAAGCGGAGCTGAACAAAGTAGCCAAGGCTTTGGGTATTCACCAAGTGACTGTCTTGGCTTTTCAAGACGGAACCATTACCAACCAGCTGGTTTGGGGTAAACTCCAACAAGATTTGATCGATCAGATCGACCGGCTTTTGCCAGATGTAATAATTACTTTTGACCACACCGGCTGGTACTTTCATCTCGATCACGTTGGGGTCTCGATTGCGGTTACGCTGGCTTTTCATAAAACAAAACATCGGCCACTGGCTCTGCTCCATTCGCATTTTCAACCTGGTGGTAAAAAATGGAAATATATTTTTCACGCCTCGCCAGCCACTCACCGGGTTTTGGTCAGGGATACTCACCAGAAACTGGCAACAATGGAGTTGCACCAATCCCAGGATCTGCAGATTCCCAAAGCCTATGTTATCAAAAAGAAACGCCACTACGAATTCTTCGAACTAGCTTGTGCGACCAAAAAAGGCAAAAAACTTTTTTCCCGATCACCTATTTTCAGCCAAATTAAAAAATGAGTTGAAGCCTGAGGCTGATTCCGCTATGATTAAAGTATGAAACAATCTTCAGCTGTCTTGTTTATCATCCCTACCTTGCTCCTCTTGACCACGGCCAGCGTCCAAGCGCTAGAGGTTACGATTGATCGCTATGGCACTATCACTCTAGAGCAAAATGGCGTTCTTGGTGATTCAACCGAAAAAATAGAACTAAAAACTGAGCAAGCCCAAACTGAACCAACTAACCAGGCATCACTCAGATCAGCCACCCCACTGCCAACAAAGCGAGTGACGACTCAGCAAGAAAAATTGATCCGGGTTCGCAACTCAGCAGAAAATCAAAATGTTGAGTTAGTTGATAAACGCCAACCTGCTGCATCCCAACCTGAAAATTTTGGCGCCAACACCCTCAACCTAACCTTAACTGCCGCCCAAAAAAAGGAGCGTCTCAAAAAACTTGAGGAAGCGCGCTTAAAGCAAGAGGTTCATTCAAAAGCAGTCGAGCAAACTCGTGAAGAACGCAAGGAGAGGGTGCAAGAAAAGATTGAACTGCACCGAGCTGATGCGGCGTCTGAATCAGGCCTCTACCTAAAAACTAAGGAAGTTCAGGCCAGAATTCGTGACGGCCAAGAGGTGGTAGTTGATCCAGAAACCAATGAGATTGGTTTGGTCATGCCTTCAGGCAAGATCAAAGCAGTTAACTTTTTACCCGACCAAGCCGCTACTCGCTTTCAGGAATTTTTGGATACCGCTACCCAGACTGATGAATCTGGGATTGAGCTCTCTACCTTAGAAGACGGAACCGTTGCCTATACCCTACCGGCTCAAAAAACCAAACGGCTGTTTGGCTTTATCAGTCGGAATATTCCAACCAACTATGTTTTGAATGATGAAACTGGAGAGGTTGAAGAGCAACCGGTCACCCGAACTGGCATTGCCCAGGTATTTGACTTGCTTAGTTTTTAGTCAAACTAATGTCAAATACCGGTTTTGAAGTCGCGCCAAAGCGGAATTTGTATTCTTCGTCGCCTCGCAAAAAGTCATAGACCAGGTTTTGGTTGGCAATGGCCACTTGGATGGTATGCGCAGTCAGCAACGTGCCGGTGCCAAGATGATTAAATTGAGTCGGATCAAAGCCAGAGTTATAAAGTAAAAATTGGCCATTGTACGCAAATCCCAACATCGCCGCCACTCTTTTTCTTTCTAACTTCAAAAAATGCAGGCGTAGCCAACCGGCCTTGGCCGCTTGGGGAATAAATGTACTGAAAAATCGCAGATGATTACCATCCCAGAAATCTTTTTTCTTTGCTGAAGAGGCTTGATGCAGTTTAATAAAATCTGGCAGCGCTTCTAGTACCTCTTCCTCCAAACTAATCAGCTCAAATTGATGATCAACTTCTGCCAATCGATGCAGTTTCCGTCTGATCTCATGCCGTTGTTTTCTATCCAGCTGAGCCAAATATTTTTCCCAACTGGCCGGTAAGTTAATAAACGGAGAAACATCTTGTTGTTGTTCTTGAGCCGCCAGAAAAGTTTGCTTCAGCCAATTTCTGGTTGGCGAAGCTGCTGGCAGACTGCAGAAATAAAACGCTTTCCAGCTGGTTAACTGAGTGGTCAAAACTTGAGCTAGGGTTTGATACACTTCGGTTTGATGTTCTTTATCAACCAGTAAATCCAAATAATCGGAAACATTGACACAGCCCACAAAACATAATTCGTCTTTGTTGTTTGCTGCAGCTGAAATAAAGAACGGGGCCAGACCCACAAGTTTACCCTCAGCGGTGCGTAAGACAATCAGCTGCAACTTACCCGCCCCAAGGGTTTGCCACCAAGCGGCTTGAAATTGGGGGGTTTGAAAGAGATAATTGGTTATAGACCGATCCAGCAAAGCCAGCCATTCATCTTTTAGTTGTGCAAAAATGGTTGCCTCAGTGTGTATACTGACTGATAAGGACATAAACTCTCATTATAATGCCAAAACTTACCAAAACGCAGCTAACCGCAATTAGCACTAAGACCGGCGACAGAGGCGAAAGCAGTTTAGCCGATGGTCGACGGGTTGCCAAATCATCGTTAGTTTTTTCGGCGCTGGGAGACGTAGACGAACTTAACTCTTGGTTAGGGTTGTTGGTTTGTTTGCTTGACAAGCAATTTGCCAAACCACGCCAGACTTTGTTAAAAGTGCAGGAAGATTTATTTTACCTTGGCGCTGAGCTGGCTGCCTCTCCAACCAGTACGTTGAGCGCAACAGCAATCAAAAAAATTGAATCTGAGTCAACTCACTTACAACAATTAATGGCCAAAGATTGGGCAAAAAAGTTTTTGTTACCCGGTGGCAGCGCTCAAGCTGCTCAGCTTGACATTGCCCGCGCTGTTTGTCGACGAGCAGAGCGTTCTGTCGCGACTTATGGCGCTGAGGGCATGGTCTCGATCAGAATTAAGCGCTACCTGAACCGATTGTCGGACTATCTCTACGTGTTGCGCTGTTTTGTGAATCAAGAGTTGGTGGTGACCGAGAAAAAATTTATCTCTACTACTTCTAAATAAATCATACTATATCTAATTACATCATAATCATACAAAAATTTAGTGTGATTCATCAACCTAATTTATTTAGGTAACAAATTAGCAATCTTCATATCAGACTGCTAATCCCCCAAATCTCGCTTAATACTGAAATTTTCTAATCAAGCCGACCACCCGGCCTTGAATCTGAACATTGGTTGCATAAATTGGACTCATGGTTGAGTTGGCCGGTTCTAATCTAACCCGTGTCACTTCTTTGTAAAATCGCTTTAAGGTAGCCAAGCCGTTATCAAGCAAGGCAACGACAATATCACCATCACTCACCTCTTGGGTTTCTTCGATCACCACGTAGTCACCATCAGCGATATGATCTTCAATCATTGATTCACCTTTGACTTGCAGCACGTATGAGCGGCGCTTACCGCTAATCATTTCTGGCGAAACTTTAAAACTGGCATTGGGATCAGAGTGAGGCTCGATTGGTGAGCCGGCAGCAATAAAACCAAGCAACGGTAAGTCCACACTGTCAGACATTTTTAGAAAAGTGCGATCGAGTAACTCAATGCCACGAACAGCGCCGTCATGCTTCTTAATAATTTTTTTTCTTTGCAGGGCTGCAAGATGTTCGTGGACGGTGGCAAGCGAAGAAACGTTAATTGAGCCGGCAATCTCTCTGAGCGTTGGCGAATACCCATTTTTTTGCAAGTATTGAGCGATAAAATCAACAATTTGTCGTTGTCTTTTGTACAGGGTGACTGCCATAATTGCTCCTTTTAACTGATGATCTGGATGGTTCGGGCAAACCATTACCGAAACAAACACAGCATAACCGAAGATGACACGAAAATTCAACTATAACTTAAAACATCTAAATATATCAAAAAGGATGAGGATGCACAATCATGAGTAAGAGAGTGGCTTTCGGATCAAACTAGATCAAAGCTCTGCCAGTCATTTCGGACGGTTTTTCCAAACCCATCAAATTCAGCATCGTTGGAGCCACGTCAGCCAAAATACCGGTTGGCAGCATGGTTGCTTTATCGGCAAATCTTTTGGCGATAATAAATAATGGTACGGGATAGATTGAGTGTTCGGTGTCAACTTCGCCGGTTTTATTATTAACCATTTCTTCAACGTTGCCGTGATCAGCCGTGATTAAGACAATCCCATCGGTCAGCAAGACGGATGAGACAATTTGACCAACCACTTGGTCAACCACTTGGCAGGCCTGAACGGCTGCGGCAAAATTGCCGGTATGGCCAACCATGTCGCCGTTACAGATATTGCAGATCACCACATCAACCAAATCCGCTTTAATTTTGGCCAGTAACTCTGAAGTAATCTCGAGAGCGCTCATGGCCGGGGCTTGATCGTATGACTTCACGCCTTTTGAGGGAATAATAACTCTGGTTTCTCCAGGGAACATCTCTTCTTGTTGGCCATTCATGTAGTAAGTGACAAAACGTTCTTTTTCGGTCTCAGTGATTCTCAGCTGCCGCAAGCCATTATCAGAAAAGACCTTGCCTAAGGGTTGTTTAATGAATTGAGGCGGAAAGGCAACGTCAACTGAAATGGTATCCTCATACCTGGTCATGGTGACAAAGTACAAATTGTTAACCACTTTTGGCCGTTGAAACGTTTCAACCAAGCCCTTTTTCTGAATGTTAGTCTTTTCGTATTTTTCGGTATACGGGTCAAAAGCACTTTGCGCGATACCAGATTCAAAATCAGGCATCACAAACGCTCGGGTTAATTCGCGGGGACGGTCGATCCGGTAGTTAAAGAAAATAACTGCGTCATTATCATTGATCACTCGATGTGAGCCATCTTGATTGCAGATAGAAATTGGTTCAATAAACTCGTCAGTAATGCCTTTGTCGTATTGAGCCCGCAAGGTAGCGATGGGATCAACTATACACTGACTGCCGTCCCCCATGGTCAAAGCCGTGTAGGCTTTTTCAATTCTTTCCCAACGTTTATCACGATCCATGGCAAAATAGCGGCCCATCAGGCTGGCGATTTCACCAACGCCGGTGCTTTTGCAGTGTTCCATAATTTGCTGAACATAATTGATCCCAGAGGTTGGGGGTGAGTCACGACCGTCGGTAAAGCCGTGAATGTAAACCTGGGTCAGGCCTTGCTGTTTACAAAAGTTGAGGAGCGCGTAGAGATGTTCAATGTTTGAGTGGACACCGCCAGCACCAACTAAGCCCATCAAGTGCAGAGTTGAACTATACTGCTTGACGTGTTTGACGGCATTAAGAAATGCCTCGTTAGTAAAAAAACTACCGTCGGCAATAGCCATGTTTATTCGCGGTAGGTCTTGGTAGACAATGTGACCGGCGCCGATGTTAAGATGACCGGTTTCGGTATTGCCATCTTCTCCTTGGGGCAATCCGACGGCTTGGCCACTGGCCTCTAGTTGGGTGTGGGGGTATGACAACCAATATTTATCCAAGTTTGGTGTCTTGGCCGCCTGAATGGCGTTGCCGGCGTTGGTGGGGCCAATGCCCCAACCATCCAGAATCAATAAAATCACCGGGTGGGGACCTTGATACGCATTTGGTTGAAGCATAGTGTCCAGTGGCCGTGAGGCAACGAGTGGTTGGCTGGAGCGTTGACGAATGCCGTCAGCAGTAACTGGCAAACTAGCCTGATTGGCGGTTGCTGTACCTGCCTGGGGTTGTGCTGGTGCCATTGGCGGTTCAGCTTCAATGACTTGCTGAGTTGGCAACTGAGGCTCGGGCAAAGGTGGTAAGTATGAAACCGGTGGCTGGTCAGTGGCGGCAAACTGCTGATTTTGAGAAGCAGAAAATCCAGCTGGCGATTCTGATTTTTTTGCACCCAAAAAAGGTAGCGTAATCCCTAAGAATTTTACCATTTGTCATTTCTTCTGAGCTAGTAGTATCTACTTTAGTTGAGCTGGTTGAGCTCCGGCTTGCAGTTGTTGTTTTTTGGCTTGATTGATCTCAAAACTAATTTGGCTCAGTCGGTTATACTTTGCTACCCGCTCACCTCGGTTGGGTGGTCCAAACTTGACGTACTCGGTGCCGATACCGACCGCAAAATCAACAATAAAGTCATCGTTCGTTTCACCACTCCGGTGAGACATAATGCTTTGCCAGTTGGACTGTTTGGCCAGTTTGATGACTTTGACCGTTTCAGTAATGGTGCCAACCTGGTTTGGCTTGATGAGGACGGCATTACACAACTTTTTCTCAATGGCGTTGGCCACCTTTTCTTGGCTGGTTACCAAGAAACTGTCACCAACAATCTTAGTGGTTTCACCCAACTCGGTGGTAATCGCTTTCCACATATCCAGGTCATCTTCTTGAAATGGATCCTCAATCAGGAAAACGTTATACATGTCTCTGATTTTTTTATAGTATTCCAGGAGTTCTTTGCCAGAAAATGGTGTTGAGCGATCTTTTAAGGTATAGTGACCGTTTCGATAGAGTTGTTCGGCGGCGACGTCGATGCCAAAAAACAGGTCTTGGGTAAAAGTATAGGGTGTAGCCTTGATGGTTTCGACTAAAATTTCAAAGACATCACTGTTACTGTACAGATTTGGCGTGAAACCGCCAACCAACCCAACCGAATGAATCGCTCCTTTAATTGCTAAGACTTCTTCAAGCTTGTGAAACAAGGTCACCGCCATATTCAACGATTCTTCGTAAGCAATATGACTGGCCGGCACAATTTGGAATTCCTGAATATCCAAGTTGTCAGCGCCGTGTTCTCCACCGTTGATGAGGGCGTAGATGCAGGTGGGGATCATCACCTCGGTCACAGTTTGGTACTTCTGTTGAATGTAGTAGTACAGTGGAATATTCATGCTCAGTGCACCACCCTTCATCACCGCCTGAGAAACCGCTAGGGTGGTGTTGGCTCCCAGCTTGGCTTTATTGTTGGTGCCGTCTTGTTGAATCAGCAAACCATCAATTTCATCTTGGGTGGTTGGATCTTTACCAACTAACAAGGGGGCGATATAGGTATTGATGTAGTTAGCGGCGGTGGTAACCCCTTTGCCTAACATCCGGTTGATGTCATTATCTCTCAGCTCCTTGGCTTCGTACTTGCCGATCGAAGTGCCGGTTGGCACGCTGGTGGCAACGATGCCACCGTTGTCTAACCACAGAGTACACTCAATGGTGGGAATACCCCTTGAATCAAGAATTTCTCTGGCGTAGATGCCTTGTATGGTTGCCATAATTACAGTATTCGTTGGTTTACAGCTGCAGTTTCGCACTCTGCAACCACAGCCCGCAACATTACAACTGCCCGTGGTTTAACGACAATACCATCATACCGAAGTTTGACGGCTTGGGCTACCAGTTCTCGAGAAAAATCCTCTAAGTGCAGATGAAGTAAGAGCGGCTGATCTGGAGATCTCAGTTCCCTCAGGCCATCTCTAACGGCAGCGATCTTCTCTAACAGGGTGATCAAAGCAGCCGGATCGAATTGATAGCGCTCAAAAATTTCTGGGTTATCCGGATCCACCCCATACAGCAGTGCTTGGAGGGTTTTGACGTTGACCGAGATCCCGGCCAGGTGGTGAAGTGGATAGGCGCTGAGGTTGAGTACGTTCTCTGGCGTGTTAATTTGCCACCACAACTCAAACTGAGGCTGATTTGTTAAGCCAGCTTGAGAAATGTGCTGAATCAAGGTGCTTAACTCTTCTGGCGTTCTGACAAAACTTAACAAATAACCAAGTTGACCGGCCGATTTTTCTAAGACCCGCCGCAAAGCCGTGAGCTCAATGGTGAGTAGCTCGGGATGCGAAACAAGTTTTAAGCCACCCCGAAAGCCCAAAAAGGGATTAGTTTCTACTGGCTCGTGCGAAGTTGAGTACGCAAGCGCCGCATTTTCAGCACTGGTCAGGTTTTGAGTTCTAAAGATGACCCGTTGGTAGTTAACTGCGGCTTGATAGGTCTGAATAACAGCAACCAACTGGCGTTCAAGCACTTCCCGTTGTCGGGAATGAACGATGTGGCCGGGGTGGATGCCAAATTGGGCATAACTATATTCACTCCGCAGCACCCCTACCCCGTCTGGTTGTCCGGCAGTCAACAACTGCGCTTTTTGGGGATTGCCGGCAGAAATATACAGTTTTGTTTGGGTTCTGACTGGTTTGCTGGTTTGGCCGCCACCAACAGTCTCAAATTGTTTAACTTGAGTCAAAACAAAACCTCGGGGAGAAAGCTCCCACTCAACTTCGGCTTGAGCCAGTTGGTGACGTTTGAGCTGCTGAACCAATTGCGCTAAATCAAGGCATTCTTGATCGGTTAAGGACGATTGCTGCTGCTCAGTGGGTGGAATGGCCAATCTTTCCAGTCCATCTTGGGTTCTCAATGCTCGTTGTGTTTGAGCTTGAACAGCTCGATAGACCACGTTCCAGGTTCGGGTGTCAACCGCAAACTCGTCAGCCCCCGACTCAAAAATTTCTGGCTCGGGACAACCTTTAATGGCTCTGATAAAAACCTGAGTCTTGTTGCCGCTAACTGGATGCTCTGAGTAAGCGGTGCCAGCAGCAATGGCCTGCACTTGAGCTTGGATTAGAATTGCCGTCGGAACAAGGGTTGATTGCTTGATGGTTTGCTGGACGTCAAGTTGTGACTCAACCCACTTGGCCCAAAAAGCCAACAGCGACTCAAATAGGTTGGCGTCTCCTTGAATATGCTCAAACTGAGTTTGATCCAAGTAGGGCACGGTATCGGCAGGTAGTAATCTGACAAAACCGCGCTGAAATTGGTTGTGATAACTGGATAAAATTGGCTGAGAAAACCAATCGGGTAGCGTTTGGTCAAGCAGCTGGTGCTTTATTAATTGTTTCAGCCGGTACCGTTCAGCTGGATCAGTGGTTGCGGATAGTCTGAAGGCAAGTAAGGTATTGAGCACATTTTGCTCGGCCAGTACTGCCAGCAAAGCTGATTGGGGAATAGCAATGGTAGTTGGTAGTGGCAAGGCTAAATGGTCAAGTTCCGCCAGCTGGACACCATAATGACCAATCACCGCTCTTGAGTAACGCAAAAACTCAGCCAATGGAATCACTACTTGGGCAGACATATAACACCCATCATACCCTAAATTGACTTGTCACGAAATAAGAATCACCGCACTTTCACATCGATTTGACTTTGGCTAGTTCATCTTTGAATGTATCAACAAACGGAATCGGACTGGGGTCAATTCCCTCAATCATGCTGAGATAAAAGCCGGCAAAGCCAACCAGAGCAATGGTTTCAAAAACTTGGGCTAGCTTAGTTGGAGCCTGTAACTCAAGCTTCATTGTTTCAATGTGGTTAGCTTCGATAATTGTTTGTGTCAACTTCATTCTTACCTGGCAGCGTGGATGATAGAGGGCTGAGTTGATCAGCACAAAGACATGGGTTGATTTGTTTGAGCTGGGAAAACGTAACCCTTCCATTAAATGATGATTGAGTTCTGGAATCACCTTGTAATCAGCGTAGGCTTTAGCGTTTTCGTTACACTGGTTGGCCACCACGTGACCAGCTCCTTCCAAAAAGCCAGCGATGACAAAAATTGGTCGCTTGTCATACATAGCGTAAGCTAATAATTTAGCTGGGTTACTCTCTTGTGGCACTTCAACGCCCGAGGCCTCGACGGTTGTTTGAATTACCCCAGCCACTTGATCGACTTCGGCTTTGGTCAGCGACAAAATCCCTGCCTTGCCAAGCAAACAAATCATCCCAAAAACTGCATAGCCAATTGCCATTCTAGGCTGGGCCGAGGGGTTGTACGTGGGGTCAATTTGGTAGTGAGCCCAGTGGTGTTTCTCGGCCAGTTCAATCAAAGTGCCGCCCGCAGCGATGACCATAATCTGGGCTTTTTTGTCGATCGCTTCTTGGGCGCAGGCAACAATTTCTTCGGTGGTGCCCGAATAACTGGCGAGGATAACTAGAGTGTTCTCAGAAACGTAGGCGGGTAAGCTATAGTCTCGGACAATGTCAAAAGAGACGTCCAGCTCAGTTTTGTACAGGGACTTAATCACGTCCGCACCTAAGGCTGAACCACCCATGCCCGCGACTACCACCTGAGTGATTTTGGCCGAAGGCGCAAACTCAATTTTCTCAGTTGCTTCCCAGGCGTGCGAAAGTTGCTTGTGTAGCGACTCGACTGAGCCAAGCATGTTTGATTTGTCCAAGATGGTAATTGCCTCTCGGGAGTCTAAAACGGCGGTTAAATCTGACATCTATCCTTTCTGTCTATCTACTTAGTAGCGGTGTATTGGCTTTCTCGGCCTCAATCGTACCAGACAAGTCTTGGTTTGGCTACTCTTCTGCCCGAGTGCCACCGTGACTCTCAATGTACGCAATGATTTCTTCAGACTTTGTTTTGAGGAGCTCGGCGTTGTTGGCTTCAAGGTTGAGTCGCAGCACTGGTTGGGTATTTGACGGTCTGATATTTGCCCACCAATCTTCAAACCAAATCGAGACTCCATCGAGCCAGTCAACAGCTTTGGCAGCGCTGAAGTGCTCGGTCAAGGCCTTCATCATCGCCTCTTTATCTTCGACGTTAAAGTTGGTCTCCTCTAGGCTTGGGTAGACATCAAATTCATGCACCAACTCGGAAAGTTTTTTGCCTTTTTTGCTCATCAGTTCAAGCACAACTAAAGCCGCAATCAGACCGCTGTCGGCACTAAAATTGTCCCTAAAAAAGTAGTGGCCAGAGTGCTCACCGGCAAATAGACCGTTATGCTCTCTCATTTTTTCTTTGATGATGGTGTGACCAACCCGAACTCGGACTGACTTGCCACCCATTTTGTTTACCGTTTCTGGCACTACCCGGCCGCAGATGGCGTTGTACAAAATGGTGCTGCCTGGTTCTTTTTCTAACATCTGCACTGCCACCATGGCGGTGGTCAAAGTTCCAGAGATAAATCGACCAGTTTCATCCAGTAAAAACATCCGGTCGCCGTCACCGTCAAACATAATGCCTAAATCAGCGCCTTCATTTTTGATTGTTTCAATTATTGGACCGTGAGTCTCCGTCAGAATTGGATTAGCCAAGTGATTGGGGAAGTTGCCGTCCAGCTCAAAAAACAGTGGCGTGACCGTAATCGGCAGCTCCTTGTCAACCAAAGGCATAATCTTGCCGCCCATACCATTACCAGCGTCTACCACTACCTTAAACGACTTGATGGCCTCAACGTCAACCAGCGACAGCGCGTGCTTAATCCAGCCTTCAGTCAGATCTTGTTGAGAGACTGTGCCGGGTTGAGCAGCTGACTCAAACGTGGTGTCAGCGGTAACCAGGTCGCGCAGATCATAAATACCTGTCTCACCGCTGACGCCAGCGGCACCCCGTTTAACAATTTTGAAACCGTTGTACTTGGGTGGGTTATGTGAGGCAGAGATCATCACTGCTAGGTCGACAGTAAGCGTGCCGGCGGCAAAATAAGCCATATCGGTGGCAATTTCACCCAGATCAATCACGTTAACACCCATCTTAGTGATACCGGTAATCAGCGCTTGCTGCCAATCTTTGCCCGTGATCCGCATATCATGACCAACCGCTACAGTCTGTGGTTTAAAGTAAGTGGCGATGGCTTGACCAAGTCGCTCGACACCCTCGATGTCCAGCTCTTCTCCGGCCACTGCTCTGATGTCGTAATCTTTAAAGATTGAAGGTTTGATGATCATCGATCCTTTCTTGTTTGTCTACTTAAAAGTATGACAAAGTATGATGTTTGATACTTTACACAGAAAGTAGTAAAAGATCAAGTTCCTGCTCCAGGTTTAAGGTAGAAGTTGACCGTTTTTCTTTCAAATCAATTGCCAATAATTGGTGATGGATGGCCAGGAGCTGAGCCAGCGAAAATTGCCGAGCTTGCTGCTTTAACTTGGCAATGATAAAGGGGGCGCCAGCTAGTTGGCCGTCATCGAGTGCGCTAATCAGCAGTCTGATTTGCCGAATTAACATGGTAAAGCAAAACTGGACACTCTCAACTTGATTGAGCTTGTGGAACTGCCGAATCAGGGTGGTTTTATTGGTGACGCTGCCCAAGGAATCCAGCCAGCTAAATAATTGATTGGTGACCTTAAAGCTTTCGACTTGAGCTCGGGCAAACTTTTTCAGCATTGTGGCACTGAGCAGCCGTTTCCCCCAAAGAATCACTGGCAAATCTGTTTTAGTCAATAAGGCAATCAGCTGTTTTTTCTTGGCCGATTCTGGTAGCGAGTGTAGTTCTTCGATTACCAAAGTCTGTTCGATGTTGAATAAGGAGCGACTGCCCAAACTTTCTTCTAGAAGTTGAGGGGTGAGCAATTTGGCTGAAACTAGCGTGATTTGCCCACCTTGTTGGCGGATAGTTTCTTCTAGTTCAACTAACCGCTGCCTGGATTTAATGACATTGTCTCCGTGGAGAATAATCATACCCCTATCCTGTTGAGTTGGCCAAGCAGGTAACCGATTAACACCAACGACACATATAGCAAAATGTGCAGCAGGGCGTTAATGACTTTTTCCGAAGCGGTATCAGGTTTAGTTACATGAAGCCAGCGGCCAACCTTTTGCCAGCAGGTTTGTTGATCGATTTTGAATAACCATACCATACCCCAAGTATACCAGTTTTTTTTTGGCTGCAGCTTGCTGAATTAGACAAAGAATCGACCATGTCGTTTTAACCAGCCCCGATGCAGGCGATAATCAGGCGAGTAGTGAGCAACCAGTTCCCAGAAGCGACTGGAGTGATTCATTTGTTTGCGGTGAGCCAGCTCGTGAATAATGACATAATCGATCACCTCTGGTGGACAGTGCACCAACCGCCAATTAAAGTTCAGATTGCCGTAACTTGAACAGCTGCCCCAGCGGCTTTTTTGTTGCTTATATCTGATTTGTTGGTACTCAATCTGCATTAGTTGGCTGAGTTGACTGCTGCGCGGCTCGATATAAGCGCGGGCAGTTTGTTTTAAAAATCGATGCAACTGTTGAAATTGAGCCTTGGTCCAGGCGGCTGAGCCGGCTGGCTCGACGGGATTGAGTCTAACTTCTTTGTCAACAATCGTCACGCCAATCGGCGCCTGATCTGAGTACACCAACTTAAGTGAGTATGCTTGACCAAACAACAAGATGGATTCGGTTTGGCCAGGCTGCTGCTGTGTTAGCTTTTCAAGTTGATGACTAATCCAGGCTGCCTGTTTTTCGACAAATTGGTTGATTAACCACTTTGGGGTGAATCTGGGTGTGACCACAATCACCTCACCCGAAGACTCAACTTTGAGAGTTAAGCGTCTTGCCCGAGGACTAACCCGATGAGTATAGCTTGGTGCTGCCATCAACTAGGTTGTAGGGTATCTACTTTAGAAAGTCAACCAAGTGGTGACCAAGGTGTAATCCAGGTTTTGCAGGAGAGTGATGATCTGAGAGAACCAAATAACCAAGGCAGTACCAATCAGCAGCTCAAAAATGCGCGACATTCTGGCTTGGGCTTTACTGAGCCGAATGGCAAACAAGATATTGATGATTGTTCCCATCATCAAACCAATTGCTTCGGTCAAAATTAAGGTCACCTGGGTTGAGTCAACTGCCCGAGTTTGAAAGTGAGCCTCAAGCAAAGGGTAGTCAGCAATGATAAATTTACTGGCTGTATACAGCCCATACATTGATTGTAGACCAAGGATAGTAATGATCGTGTTCTCCCAAACAAGAGTGCCGTAATAGGTGAACAGATGCCAATAATGAAGAACTGATGAGACTTTTTTGGGAAGAGCTGGTGTTTGATCTGTCGACTGTTGAGCAGCCGGCGCTGTTTGTTTTGCAAGCATACCAATATTTTAACTAATCTGAGGACTGATGAGAAGTGAGTGCTTTGTTTGCCAGTTTGGTTGCGCCGAAGATCCTCGACAGGATTTATGAGGTCTTTGTAGTAAAATAGCAGGTAAGCCGAGGTGCTGGAACTGGTAGACAGGCTGGACTTAGAATCCAGTGCCCTTCAACAGGCGTGCAGGTTCGATTCCTGTCCTCGGCACTAACTGGCGGTTTCAGAAAAGGGGGTTAGGCACGTGTTACAATCTCATTGATGCTAGTTTTGCCGATAGCCCCACCAGTATTTGCAGATGTAGTAAGACCATGGGTGATCGACGTTTATCAAGAGGGGAGAGATTACCAATCGTTCGCTGTCGCTATTGACAATCGAACACAGGAATATGATATTTGTCCTGAAGGAGTCTGTTCCATCTCGGGGTACTGGCAAAACTACACAATATATCTTCTGCCAGAGACAAAGGAGGAAGAGGTGACTCTTGCACCTCTGAATGGATCGAAACCATACCTGAGTAATCAACCACTACTTCAGGCTCTCCTCGCTTCTGAAACAACGGCAAGCTTCAGCGCCAGAACCCCAGATGAGGAATATCGCGAGTTCTCCTTACAAGAGACCCCCAGATTTACTCGTACCTTTGAATACCATTTGGATACTGAGAGTTTCGTCCCAATTTACCCTGAGCCAAAGCGGGAGTCTCTGCCACAGCGTCTTACGCGTCTTTTATTATGGGGCATAGCTGGGGCTGGGGGAGTCGGACTGGCGGTATTGCTACTCAAAGTCTTAAGCCGTTAACCTCCTCTGGAATAGGAGCATAAATTCATACGAACATAATATCATATAGTAGTACACCTGTTTGGCTGTGGTTGGCTGCTGATGGCGCTCCAGAGAGGGACGCCCATTGACAGGGGATCGTTGCACTTCTAGAGTAAATCTACACCCATACGCACCTTAACAACCCAACAGATTCACGATCTCACAAACGGTCACACCGTGCCCGGAGCCTCAGGCTTCGGGTCTTCTTTTTTTCTGAAAGGAGATTCTTCTCATGCGAGCCTGTCCCCGGATGAAGGCGGTTATCACCGCCCTGGCAGCTCAACACAGCATCGACCTCACGCAGCGAGGCGCGCATCTTCGCCTGGATATGCCCGGGTATGATCGCCTCTGTTTTGAGCACATCGGGTTCAGCCGTATCTCCGTCGCTCATTATTTCGAGATGAACGGCGATCTGGTCCCCGAGCCCGACATTGTGTTTTTTGTTGCTCCCACGGGTGAGTGGCTTCCCATCACCATCTCGCAATCGCTGACCGGCTGGCGCGAGTATGCTCAATTGAGCGACGATGCCACCGCTGTCGTTCGCTACCAGCCCCACGCACAACAGGACCTGGCCGAATTTGCCGAACTCTGGGCAAACAACCTGCGTGACCAAGGCTGACTGGAAGATGGAGACAATTATGTCAAGAAGTCCGGAGCCAGAGCCACAAAATTTTGAGGGTGGAGTTTTGGTAAAACCTGAGGTTACCTCTCCAAAAGTGGAGCGTATCAACTACAAAGGCCATACCTATGTGGTTCTGCAGGCTGCTAACGAAGTTGCTATTTGTTATGCCTCTGGTGAGGCAGAGATATTGTCGTGTCTATCAAAAAATGATACCACTAATGTCTTTCGTTACATAGTAGAGGGAATGAAGGGTGGTCAGGCTCCTGGAGCGGTAGTAGAAGAAGCTCGGGCAGAGTTCAGTGGTTCGCTTACGTAATGACAGAAAAAAATCAATTAACCCCAACTCTCCCAGACAGACAAATTCCGTTTCCGTTAAAATCTTTCAGCGATAACGCTGCTCGGACTCTGGAAGAAACAATCGTCAGCTGCAATAATTCAGATTATTTGGTGAATTTGTCAATTCTTCAGCCAGCGCTAAAACCATTAGAGGCGAGGATTACAATTCACTCGCTTACAGACGCATTGCAAAGTCATGCACTTTCGATTGCAGTTGGTCGCCAAATATATGCCAAGGTAGTTGAATCAATGATGAACAATCAACATCCCCGGTCCTCGTTATTGAGAGCCGAGTTTGAAGCAGTTTTTGGCAGTGGCCAAGATGATCTAAAGCCACAAAAAAATCCCGTCTAAGCGGGACTCTTTTGTCTCAGAACGACATTCCGGTGAGGAAATGACCTTCTGAGGTACGCGTACTATAGCAAATAACTATAAGTTTGTCAATAGTAATCAATATAGCACTAAATATATCAATTTCCGCTTGATTCAGTTTCTGCCTGGTTGTCAACAAACTCCAGTAAGTCAGCGTTGGTTTTGAGCTCTCTCCCCGCCTGGCGATCGTCATAGCGCATCTCGGCCATCCACTGGTTAACGCTCTCTGCCCAGCTGCCGTTGCTCTTGGGCGTGTACTTGGCCATGATTTCGACTGGAGAAGTTAAACCTCGATCGATATAGTTGGTTTTTAAAATCTTGGCTGCGGCCTCAAAATTTTCTTGATAGGATTGGAATTCCCACGTTCCCCGCTCGTGCACACCCAAACCCAGACAGTTATAACTACCCCGAGGGGTAACTTTGCACAAATTGCTTTCTTGCATGGCAATCGCTGGCAGCAGCCGGAAGTCGACTTCATACGTATCAGCCAGATCAACTAGGACTTGGCCAAAGTTTAGTTCCTCGGCGAGTGGTGAATCGTGACGCTCAATAAAATTCTGGACTAAGATCACCCGCGCGTCTGCTTCTTCGGCTTCCCCCACTGCGTTGGCAGCCAAATCTGGAGCGTTTGGCAACTGAGCGGCGCTGATCAAAACTTTTTCTTGATCCGCTTCCTCTGGCTTGGTAGGCGGATTCAGATCAAAGTGTACGGTTGCCACGCCCGCCAAAATCACGCCGGCAGAAACAAAAAACCACAACAAACCAAAGAGTAACCCTCTCATAACCACTCAGTATAACAAACTAGGGCTGATAGGGGTATGGTCGAAAAGGATGGTCCGAAGAGATTCTTCTCCAGAGGAAAGTGCCGTTTTATGCCTGGACAAACCAGCTAAAAAATGGTATGCTAAAGATGTGTATAAAAAGATATTTTTAGTGCTATTGATCAACATTTTTTTGACAACTGTCCTGGCGTTTCCCGCCCAAGCCGATGGCAGTCAAAAATTGGGGATTCACATTCTTAACACGACTGAGTTAGCTTTAGCTAAAAAGTTGATTACCGTTGATCAGCCGGATCAATGGCAGTACGTAACTATTCCTTTCACTTTAGACGATCTAGGGCGGCTTGATGAATGGCAGGACTTTTTTAACCAAGCAAAAGACCAAAAAGTGATCCCGATTGTGCGCTTAGCCACCCGCTTTGAGAACGGCTCATGGCAAATCCCAACCAGGAAAGATTCAGTCGCCTTGATTAGCGCTCTGAGTGGTATGGAGTGGCCAACACCAGAGCGTCGCATCATTGTTTTTAATGAAGTTAATCACGCTAAAGAATGGGGTGGTAAGATTGATCCGGTTGGATATGCCAATATGCTAGCTTTTGTCAGTGATTGGGCCAGATCTGAAAACAAAAACTATCTTGTTTTGCCGGCGGCAATGGATTTAGCCGCTCTTTCAGGTCCTTCAACCGTTGAGGCCTTTGCATATTTAGACGCGATGTACCAATCTGACCCTGAGGTTTTTGCTGCAGTCGATGGCTGGAACTCTCATTCCTATCCTAATCCGGGCTTTAGTGCCTCTCCTCGCCGGGCGGGCAAGAATTCACTCCAGGGTTTTAAGTATGAATTGGCCTGGATCAAGCAAAAGACTGAAAAGGATTTCCAGGTTTATATCACCGAAACAGGCTGGGAAGACAATCGATCAACAGGCACCCGATTGGCAGACTACTACACCTATGCGCTAGAAAATATCTGGTCTGATCCGCAAGTGGTAGCCGTCACACCCTTTGTCTTAAAAGGAACGCCGGGTCCGTTTGCTGACTTTAGTTTTTTGACTGCTCAAGATCAACCAACTCGGCAGTATCTCGCCCTTAGATCAGCAATCCAAAAAGTGAGCAATAAATTGCGTTTGTTAAGCGACGCCAGCCGTGATCGAGCACCACGGTTTTGACGATCATGACTCGGCTTTGGAAAAAGGGTTTGTTGTCAAGAGAAAAAGTCGGTAAAAGATTTAAATATACCGCTCAATCAGATAAGCAACATGCCATCCAGTCGCTGATTCATAGCGCGCTAGGGTCGCTAGTAGATCGCTATGGCGATGAGGCAATTACCGCCTTTATTGATGAAGTGAAGGAATTCAAAGAAGATACAGAACAGCCATGAAAACTCCTCATCCCTTTTTTCTGCAAGTGTGTTCTAATATGGCAAGCAAGTTGACAAAGGTACTACTATGTTACTACACTGTGTAGCTATCAGTCAGGGATTCTATGGCATCATCAAACACTTTCTCATTTTTTAGTCTTGTTCACTTTATTTCAGAAAATTTTTCTTTAATTATCGTCGCCATTATTATTTATGGTGCTGGCTACTTCACTGGCTCGCTTTGGACCGAAAATGCGATGCTCAAATCTGGCAAAACGTTGGCTACAACCGCGGCGGCAACGGCACCAACCGCCACTGCTCCAACTGAAACTGGGCCAACCAAAGAACAATTGACAGCGATGCCTGCTGTATCAGCTGCCGATCATGTTCGCGGAGATCTTTTGACTGCCAAAGTAGTGATGGTTGAGTACTCTGATTTTGAGTGTCCGTTCTGTGGTAAATTCCACCCAACAATGACTGCCCTCAAGCAGGAGTTTGGAGATGATGTGGCTTGGGTCTACAGGCACTTCCCACTTTCTTTTCACCCATTTGCTCAAAAAGCAGCCGAGGCGTCCGAGTGCGTAACAAAGCAAAAGGGTAATGATGGTTTCTGGGCGTACGCTGACTACGTTTTTGGTGAAAATGAGAAGCAAGGCAAAATTTCTGATGAGGTAATTCAAGCGGGTGCGCAAGCGGCTGGGGTTGATCTGACGGCTTTTAATTCATGTTTGGACAGTGGTGAAATGGCCGATTTGGTTAAATCACAAGCAGATGCTGGCATTGGCGCCGGTGTTTCGGCTACTCCAGGCACAATTGTGGTGACCAAGGATGGTCCGCAAGAGATTGTTTTGGGAGCGTATCCAATTGATGACGTGAGAGCAACGATTCAGAGTTATTTGTAAGATTGTTTGTTACAATGCAGTCTATAATTATGGCTGGGAAATTAGAATTAGTTACAAAAACAATTGTTCATCATAACAGCGATAGAGAGTCTTTTAGAGGAAACTTTAGAGAGGCTCTAGATTTGAATCAATTTATTTCAGCAGAGCAACTGTTTCCAAGTCATTTATCTGACTTCGATCAACAGTTGGTGCTAAAAGTTGCTCGTGAAATGAAACTAACTCTCTCAGAGGCTCACAGACTGAGTGAGCTTGCTAAGGATCAATTTTGTTCGCAATATTTTGACCAGACCAGCGACGCAATAGACGCTATCAATCTTTCCCCAAAACGCGCTTTTGACTTGCTATTGGATTCCAATATCAGATTGATTGTAGCGGCGATGTCTAGTTTTCAAGACATTGGCATCCCAAAAGGCGATCTACTCGTCAGTGGACAAATCGGTTTGCTGACAGCCTTAAAGAAGTTTGATTTTGCCGCTCATGCGGCCATATCTACCTACGCTCGGTTTTGGATTAGGAGAGAGATTTGGTTGACAATTGTTAAAGAGGCAAGAACAGTCAACATACCTGTTAATTATCACCCCTTTACTCGATCTTTCATTCATTTTAGAGACCAAGGTCTTGATTTTGAAGCGACACTGAGTAGTTGGAAGCACATCAAGCAACTTGGCTTGCTTTCAGAAAATGAATTTAGATGGTTATCTAACGGCACTGACCAACAAAAACAGACCATTTTGTCCAAGGCCAGAGAGAATTGGCGGGTATTGGCAGTCAATAGTCAACTGCAAATCTCTTTGGATGTTGTACTCAGTCCAAGTTCCACAGGTGAAACTATCGGCGCCCAGCTAGTAGATGAATCAATTAAAAATAATCCGGAGAGTGTGATAACAGCTGATGCTGATATGGCCAGAAGAGAAAAAATTGTCGACATTTTATACCAGTATTTGTATGTCATTCATGTCTGGGCAGTTGTTTTGCTTTATTTTTCAGGTGAGGAGCTGGATTATAGAAAAGTTGAAGAAAGATTGGGGTACAAAGAAGGTGCGGGACCAGCAATAATCAGCAGCATTTTTGAAAAATTACGTACTTTGCCAGAACTACGAGAATTATGTCCATAACTGATTCTATTAACTGCCCAATTTTTTTGTGAGCCAGCTGGGACTCACCCTTCGGGTACTAGCCACGCGCTTCATTTCTTTTAGTGTCTAAATATTTTAACTTAAACAGACTGTGGGATTTCTCCGACAAATTCTTGTCCATGAATAGTTTACCAGATTTAGTATGGTGGTTGTACCCCGAATGAGCCTCAACAATGCCGGTGATAAAAGAATAAGCCAATTTTCACCACAATTTACTACTTTCAAATCTT
>Ga0051987_10000536_pt1 | contig 20936 bp, 20 predicted proteins | sample CryGey08umfilter_2_FD_58083 | JGI IMG/M metagenome (GOLD analysis project Ga0051987, IMG submission 58083) | Groundwater microbial communities from aquifer in Utah, USA - Crystal Geyser 4/10/14 0.8 um filter | ecosystem: Environmental > Aquatic > Deep subsurface > Groundwater | place: USA: Utah... | reverse complement strand
AAGCCTAAAGCGCTGGCTTAGCTTAAACCAGTTCGTAGGGTTTGCTTCCATATAGCCCACCCAGTCAGAAACATTAGCAGAAGCTCCACCACTCTCGGGTAAGGCCACGTCGTCAAAGCGGCGGTAACTTTGGCCAATAAATAAGCGCCAGTCTGTTGTCCCCGCATATCCCCATCTATTATCGAGGCCCCACATACCACGTGGGCCACTTTCCACGCGGTCACGACCTGCAAAGCGGCTGGGCTCAAAAAGATTGTTGGCATCCAGTTCATAAGCGACAGAGTCTTCATTAGGAATTCCCGTTGGGTTACCGCCTCGGGGGCTCATGGCAAGCATGATTTTAGGCGCAATCGTGTGGTAACCACTGGGGGAAAGATAGGGCTTTTCCCAAGATAACGTTGTTTCAGGCAAAAAGCGGCCAGAGTTTCCATTATATTGTTGGTTAACACCTGTAAGTCCTTCTACATTATAGATATCGAGGCGTAAGCTTGCCGTCGCTTCCAGCAAACTCCCATCGTCAAGAAGCCAGGGGATTTTGTAGTCAGCACCTGTCGTAATGCGCCGAGAGTTCACGCCCACGCCACGCTGCAAGTTCAAGGTATCAAAGTGGAGAGAGAATTCTTGTCCGTCATCACGGTTAAACCACTTTAAAAATTCAATCTGTGGAAGAATTTGGGCCGTACTTCCATCATCGGCTGTAGCATCCAGATCTTGGTAGAGAGATCCTTGGATGGCTGCATAATGAGAAAGTCCGCCATTTTCTAAAAAGAGAGTCGATCTTAAGTACGGCTCATTTCTGTTGAAATATTCGGTAAGGTAAGTATCGTCACTTGCAATTTCACTATTTAAACCAAGCCTTGTCCCTTCGTTGAAGGTTTTAAGGCCTTTTACCATGGCATGACCTCTCGGCTCTCCCGTACCTGTATCATTTAAGTAAGAGGCACGTATCTCGTTATCGAAGGTCAGTCCAACTTGTCGGCGTTCTGCCATAAATTGAACACCTCGATCAGACATAGCGCGGGTGCGTAGAGTATAATCGGCATTTTCTGCAGGTGAGTTAATATAGCCCGCAACCGTAGCATTAAGCCCAAGGGCTGTGCTTGTGCCAAATTTAGGCATTAAGAGTCCGGTCTTTGCCTGTTTTTTACCAATAGGGTGCGCAAGATAGGGCAGGTATAATACAGGCACACCAAAAGCATTTAAGCGGGCATGTTGATATTCTGCCCAGCCATCAGCGGTATCGTAGGTGACTTTACTGGCATGAATTTCCCATGGGCGTCTGCCAGAATCACCACATGTCTTGCAGGGGGAATAAACAACATCTTCCATAGAATAAGTCGTTTCATCCAGCTTTGTCGCCTTCGTAGCGGATAAAACGGGGATACCCTCATCACCAAGTCCAGGTACATTCATGTTAATAGAGGTAAGAGCCCCTGTTTTAAAATCGCCAGAAAGCTCAAGTGTATCAACGCTTATTTCGCGTCCATCTGGATCAGTAAGAAGCACATTTCCTGTAGCAAAAACTTTCTGCGTTTCAGGGTCATAGGTAATGCGGTCAGCAATCAGCACACCATCTTTTCCCGTCAGTGTTACTTTGCCAGATGCTTCAATAACGCCAGTATTTCCTGTAAAGTTAAGTTCTTCCGCATCAATTTCAAAGGGGATGGAGGCGTCGGTGTCTTCAGCATAACTAAAAGGAGTCGCCAACGCGAACCCTAGGGGCATCAAAGCCAAAAAACGAAGCGCGTAAAATTTCATATGTTCTTGCGGCTATGCTGCCGCGAGTCTCGTATTTCGTCAATCAGAATGCATCTCAAATAAAAGCATTTAACCAGAGATTGTGGCTAAAAAAGCCTGCCAAAAAGGCAGCCTGAAGGTCTTGCACTATTCTTCGCGGAGCAAAATAAGAAGCCCCACACCAAACAAAACAGCCACAACCACGGGTGCCCACGCCGCCACAATCACATCCAGCCTGCCGGCAAGGCCATAACTTGCCATCAGGTTGCCTAATAAGTAAAAGGCAAAACCCAGCCCCACACCACTGCCAAGGCTGGTGGCAAGCCCTGCACCACGCACAAAGCGCAAGGCAACAGGCACAGCTAGAATGAACATGGCCATCAAAAATGCAGGCAGGGCCAGCAAGCGGTGATAGGTCGTTGCATATTCGCCAGAAGGCCATCCGCTTTTTTCTAAAATTTTAGTATATCGGCCCAGCTCCCATAAGCTCATGGTTTCAGGCGGTAAAAAACCGGTAATAATATCCTGTTTCGTAAGGCTCGTTGGCAAACGAAGCCGGGGTTCAAAGGTAACCATGGCATTCGGTTTCATAATAAAAACATCTTTCATGGCCCATGCACCGTCATGCAAGGTCATATTTTTAGCGTCCATCCGCATGGCAAAATTACCGTCAGCATTAAAAGAAAGAATTGTGGCATCACTTAAACCAATGTTATCTCGTGCAATTTCACGAGCATGGATAAAAAACCGGTACCCGCCCTCATCTTGTTTAAGCCAGAGGCTTCCGCCCGATGTAAGGACACCTTGAGAGCGCTCCGGAAAATAGGCCGCGTAGGTTCGCTCATATTTTTTCATCAAGGTTGCGGCCACAGGGCTCACAACAAGAAGAGAAAAAGCACCCAAAAGCGCAATTAAAACAAAGGGAGCCAATAAAAACCGGCGGGCAGGCAAACCGGCAGCTTTAAGGGCAACCAGCTCATAGCGGCGGTTAAGGCTATGTAGAAAAACTAAAACGGCGAGCAAAACAATAAAAGGTAAAAGTTCCAAAAGAAGGGTCGGCAGCTTCAGCAAGCTGAGGGAGATAAGGCTCTTGAGAGGAACGTCATGCGTAGCAGAAATACGCAAAAGCTCAACAATATCAAGCACCATCACCAGGGATGCCAAAATAAAAGCAACCGCCATCAAATTCATTAAAAGGCGTATCATCATATAGCGTCCCAAAAGGGCGCCATGGGCGCGCTTGTGGCGTGGCCAATTAAAACTGGCAAGCACGTGGTCGTCGATAGGCATTAGCTGCGCCTCCCCATAAGCAAATAGCAAGCAGGCGGTAAAAGAGCCAGCAAGGCCCATTGGGCCATAATGGCATTCAACATGCCATCTTTTGTCATGTTGAGAAGAGCCAGTAAAGCCACCCAAACAACAACATAGGTAACTACAGCACCCGTAACCAGAACGTTACTGCTTTGGCGGGGCAGGGGCGTACGCAACAGCCATCCCGCCGCAACAAAAACAGCAAGCAGAGAAGCCAAAGGCCATACCAGCCGCTTGTGCCATTCAGCCCGGAGTTTATCAGAGGTCAAGGCAGCAGAGGAAAGTTCGCTCCAACCATATTCCTCGCTGGCGCGCATGCGGGGGGCGGTGTTTTCTTCTCCAAACTGGGTAGAGATATCAAGAGTATGCTTTCCAAATTGAAGCATTTCAACGCGTTTTTCCGTGAGAGATTGGCGCATGCCATCTTCCAAAACCAAAACAGGCGTACCTGCCTCCGTGCGGCTCAAGCTTCCTTGTTTGGCAAGCCACGTAACAGGGCGGCCGCTTTCGCGGGTATCATGCACCAGCAAACCGTTAAATGCTTGGTTGCCTTTGCGGTTGTTCACATAAACCATAAGGTTGTCACCCACTTGGTTAAAAATGCCTTCTTCCAGTAAAAGATGCCCCTGCTCATTGCGTAAAGTGTGTTGCATATCTTTAAAAGCGGTCATAGATCGGGGCAAAAGCAGCCAGCTGTTTAAAAGTCCCACCAATACAGCCATCAATCCTACTATGAATAGGGGGATAAAAATACGGCGGAAAGAAATTCCTGCGCTCAGCATGGCCACCAGCTCATTGTCGTCTTGCCAGCGGCGCAAGGCATAGGTGGCACCGGCAAAAACGGAGAGAGGCCAAACAATCTCCAAAAGCCGGGGGATCATAAGAAGTGTGAACGACAAAAAGGTGCCAAGTCCAAAACCTTTATTCACCACAAAGTCCAAAAATCGCAGGCTTTGCAAAAGCCACAAAAGCCCAAGCATAAGGGCGCATGCCACAAAAGTAGGCAAAAGGGCATCTTTGGCAAGGCGTGTCATCAAAAGCATCAGCAGCACGTTAATCATACTTGCAAGGCGGTGCAAGCCAAGTTAGCGTATGTTCATCAAACTTTAAGCAATAAAAAACAGATGATAAGAGAAAGAAAAAAGAAACATGTTCGCTTTCGCCGCCGCCCGCCTGACAGATAAATCCGCCAAAAAAGTCGCTATTGTCTTTGCGGGGAGCAAAGCCAAACTTACCGAGCCGGCAGAGCTCGTCAATGTAGCACTTGATAATCCCCTTATTCCCGCGCTTAAAAACACGCGCTTTCAAGGCAGTATGGGAGAAGTTGAAGTCGTCACCTCGCCCCACGCACAGCTAGAAACGCTGGTTGTTGTAGGTGTTGGCAAGGTGAGCGATCTAGAAGGCAAGGATTGGTGGAATCTCGGCCTCAAAATCGGCGCAAAGCTAGATGCGCTGGGCTTGAAGGAAGCTTCTTTATGTCTGGGAGATCTCTCAGGCAAGGTGGATATCGCCACAGCTGCCACCCAGCTCACCCAAGGGATCGCCATGGCACTCTATCGGTTTGATGGCTTTAAATCAGAGCAAAAAGATCACCAGAAGAGCATGTTCCAAAAGCTCACCGTGCTCACCAATACCGCCACCGCCCGTAAGCTAGAAGATATGTGGCCCGCCACCAAAGCCCTGTTAGAAGGGGCCTTCAGCACGCGAGATGCTGCCAATCTTCCTCCCAACGTCGCCAATCCGCAGTACATGGCAGATCAAGCCAAAAAGCTGGAGAAGTTCGGCATCAAGACCGAAATCATCGATGAAAAACAAATGGAAAAGCTGGGCCTCAATCTTATTCTTGCCGTGGGTGGCAATGCATCTCAGGCAGATAAACCCCGTCTCATCCTCATGCATTATAACGGTGGCAAAAAGTCGGATGCCCCCATGGCCCTCGTCGGCAAAGGGGTCATGTACGATACAGGAGGCTACAATATCAAAACAGGCGGCCACATGGGCGGCATGAAGTTTGATATGTGCGGTGCCGCCGCCGTTCTGGGGGCGATGGAAGCGATTGCCAAGCGCAAGCCCAAAATTAATGTTATTGGTGTCATGTCATGCGCCATGAACATGATAGGGGAGAATCCCTTCCTGCCAGATAGTATTTATAAGTCTTATAAAGGCCTGTATGTAGAAATTGGCAATACCGATGCCGAAGGCCGCCTCGTACTGGCCGATGCGATCGCTTATACCATAGATAAGCACAACCCCAGCCAGTTGATAGATCTTGCCACCCTCACAGGTGCCTGCATGGTGTGCCTTGGCGGGGCATATGCAGGTCTTTTCTCAAATAATGATAGAATGGCCAAAAAGCTTACTGAAAGCGGAGAAGGGGTCGGAGAACGCCTCTGGCGCATGCCGATAGACGATTGCTTTAAAGCCAAAACCAAAGTGGCAGATGTGAACAACGATGGCTCACCCTACGGTGGTGCCAGCACAGCGGCGACATTCATTGGTAATTTTGTGGATAAAACCCCTTGGGCCCACTTGGATATCGCAGGCACCGCCAATGCGGATAAAGTCCCCGGCCTTCCGGCAGAGCTTTCAGGCGCCACAGGCTTTGGTACACGTTTATTGGTAGATTATGTGGAGTCCGAAGTCGGCCACCCGCAAATCGCCCCCAAGCAAGGCACACCGGGCCGCCCTGCCGCCAAGCAAAAAACAGCAAAAAAATCATAAATAAAAAGATATAGGAAAAAACAATGCCTGCCAAAAAAGCCGCCCCCAAAAGCAAAACCAGCAAACCAAGCGCCGCCCTCAGTAGCGCGCTGGCCCACACCAGGGCCCTGCTGGCCATTCCCGCTGCCACCAACCGCATTACAGAAACAGCGGATTATGTAGAGAAACACGCCAAAAAATGCGGATATAAGGCAGAGAGACAGCCGGATGATACCCTCCGTATCACCATTAAGGGTAAGGATACCAAGCGCGTCGTCGGTTATGGCGCCCACCTGGATCGTATTGGCCTCATGGTAGATGACCTGTGCGAGGATGGTACGGTTAAAATCAGCGCCATCGGGGGCCTGTATCCGGGCCACATGCTGGATGGGGTGATTGCAAGTATCGCCACCAAAAAAGGGATGGTAGAAGGCGTTATTTTCCACGAACATACCCCCATCCACAAATACGGGGCCGAGTTTGAAAAACGTCCTCAAAAATGGAAGCACATGCGCCTCCGGCCGGATGCCTGCATCGGCTGTTCCAAAAAGAACGGAAAAGACAAGCTGAAGGAAATTGGTGTGCAGCCGGGGGCGCTCGTCTGGCTCAACCCTATGCTGAACATTGATGAGAAAAACGGAACGCTCCGCTCCCGCTGGCTGGATAATACGCTGGGCTGCGCCGTGCTGCTGGCCCTTATGGATGAATGGTCAAAAGCCAAAGTGACGCCCCGCTTTACGATAGATCTGCTCTTCAGCGCCGCAGAAGAAGCCGGCATGGGGGGTACAAGTGTCATCAGACCCGAAATGACCGATTTCGTCGCGGTAGATACAAGCGTAGGCGAAGATGTGGAAGACCTCGCCAACTGCTCCATCAAGCAAAAAGCAGGGCGCTTCCCCTATACGCAAAGCCTTACAGAAGAGCTGGAAGATGCCGCCACCAAAGCTAAAGCCGGATTTGAACGCCGCGTGTTTGAAGGCGGTGGAACCGATGCCGAGCAAGCGCGGGGCGCAGGCTTTAAAGGCCGTCTCGCCTGCATCGTCACGCCCATCTATGGCTTGCATAGTAGAGAAGCCGCCACCTTTACCGCATTAGAGGCCGTTATCAAAACCCTCCACACCCACGCCACAGGCAAGTAAAGGGTAGGGAAAAGAGAGCAGGGGGCTATTCCCCCTATTTTTTTATAAGCCCAATACTCTATCATAAAAGCCTTAAAGCCTCTTAACAGCTAAAGCATAATAATGAATACTGTCCGCTAATGGATATTTCTTTCTACCACATCAGCGGAGAAACCCCCGCCACGGCCGATACCGCTCTTCCGGCGCTTCTCAGCAAAATTCTCTCCACAGGGCAAAAAGTCGCCGTTATATGCCCCACGCCAGAGCGTCTGCACAGGCTGGATGAAACCCTCTGGACATATCAAAAAACCAGCTTTCTCCCCCACATCCCGTTCGAGGATATTGTGGCAGATAGCAAGGAAGTGCAAAGTGCTCACCCCATCACGCTTCTCACAGCAGAGGAGGTGGCAGCCTCATCAGAAAACCTGAGCAACCGCCTCCCACTTCTCCTTGCAGGCACCGAGAAAGCTCAAGCGCTCCTCTCCAAAAGCACCGAGAAAGCCCTCTATCTCTTCCAAAATCATCCAGATGTCCTCCCCACAGCCCGCAGCTTTTTTGGCACACTAAAAAAAGAAGGCCACAACCTCACCTACTGGCAGCAAGATGATAAAACAGGCCGCTGGGGTAAAAAAGCCTAAAAAAGCGGGGGCTAAGAAGCCCCCGTAAAACGCAGTCGCGGATGATGATAGCAGTCAGAGAGGATCCCATCCACCAACGCAAAAAGCACATGAATGTTACCTCCCAACTCTTTCAAAAGCTCGTGCATGTCATCTTCCCAGTCCGTATTTCTCTCCAAACGAGCCAGTTCCTTATCAGCCAAACATGCTTGAGCGGCGCGCAAAGTACGGCGGATAGAGTTCAGGGGAAATCTCAAGGGAAGAATCTCCGTTTCTGCCAGCAGAGAAATCTGTCGCAGGAAATGGATATCATCATTTGAGATGCCCGTATGAAAGCAAAGTTCTTCCAGGTCCAACTGCTGAAACAAAGGAGCAGAAGCAGCGGGCGCGGGGGCAGTTACATGGTGGTGAGTCATCAAAAAGCTCCTGTACAAACGGAAGGTTTGTACACACTAAACACTAAATTTTCTTGCTTGACAATCCCCTTAAAATCCCCCAAAAACGGGCCAAAAGCAGGAAAGTAAAGAGACATGACAAATCAGCGTACCCTCAGTATTATCAAGCCGGATGCCGTAAAAAAAGGCGTTATCGGCCAAATTCTTGCGCGTTTTGAAGCCAAAGGCCTCAAAGTTGCCGCCATCAAAAAAGTTTATCTCAACGCCCAAACAGCGGGAGAATTCTACGCCGAGCACAAAGAGCGTCCCTTTTTCGGAGAGTTGGTAGATTTCATGGTCAGCGGCCCCTGCTATCCTTTGGTGCTGGAAGGCCCTAACGCCATCATGGCCAACAGAGAACTGATGGGCGCCACCAACCCCACCAAGGCCGAGGCAGGCACCATTCGTGGAGATTTCGCCATGCCTTGCACAGATCTCTCCGCCAACGCCGTTCACGGGTCAGATAGCGAAGAGAGCGCCAACCGCGAGATCAGCTTCTTCTTCAGCGCATCCGAGCTTGCTTAAGCGTCAGTTGCTTTAAAATGCGCGCCACCTCGGCGCGCATTTTTCTATAAAAAGCTCTTAACAGAAGGCATGCAAAGTCTCATAGTCAACGCATGAAAATATATTTGCTCACCCTTATGTCGTTGTTTACTAGTATGGGCGCATATGCCCAACAGGCAGATTTTCCCGCGGCGATTCCCTTCACAGCCGATGAAGATAAAGCGCCATCCATCTCTCCCACAGCCCTTGCGCCCGTATCACCCTATCAAGTCTCCTATACAGTTACCCTTCAGGGAGAGGCCATAACCCCCAACCCGAGAGAGAAAGCCCTCGCCATGGCCGCAAAAGAAGGCCTGAAGATGGTGCTCCAAAATCAAACTCCCGTGGTAGAGGAGGCGGAAATCACCCGCTTGTCAGAAGATAAAGACCCTGCCCGTTTCCTCAAAACCTATAAAATAGAAGAGGAGATTCTAACACCGGAGTATAAACTCACGGTCTTGCTTACCTATAACGACAAAACCATCGCCCGTGCGCTCCACGCCTCGCCAGATGAAACCTCAAACCTCCCGCAAAACACCCAAACACTCACCCTTCGCCTCACGCAACCCACCGCGGCGCGCCTTGGCACCCTCCAGAGAGATATCCGCCGCCAGGTCGGCACCTCCGTCTTCATCACATCACTCAGCAAACAAGCCGCCACACTGGCCGTCACCACGCCAGATGCAGAGAGCTTCATCACCAAACTCAAAGGCACAGGATACTCGCCAGAGGCCGTCGGCAGCACCTACTGGCTAGACTAACCCTCCCACCTCCGCTACAAAGGGGGTCATGAGCAACCCTCTCCTGCCTTTCCCCCACCAGCCAAATTACAGCGCAGCCGCATGGCTAACCACCGCCGGCACGGCAGAGGCCCTAAATCTGCTCCAAAAACTCACACTCGCGCCAGAAATGTTTCAAACCATCATCCTCACAGGTGCGCCTGCCACAGGTAAAACGCACCTTCTTAGTATGGCTGCAGCCAAGGCAGAGCAGGGGGGCGGTAACATTATGGTGGTGGATAAGCTGGAAACCCTGACCCCAGAAGAGCAGGAAGCGCTCTTCCACACGTATAACAGGTTGAAAGAGCAGGGGGGTATCCTCCTCCTCGCCAGCCGCACCCCACCGGCAGAGCTGCCGGAAACCTTCCTTCCAGACCTGAAATCGCGCCTCACCACCGCTCTCATTCTTCCGCTAAAGGAGGCAACAGATGCCGAGCGCAAAGCTATCCTCCTCAAGTGGGTGAGCGATCTCCAGCTCACCCTCCCACCCGCCGTGCTCAGCTATCTACTTCTCCATGCTCCCCGTAATTTAAGCGAACTTCACACCCTCACCCAAACCCTCAACACCCTCTCGTTAGAGGAAAAACGCCCCCTCACCATCCCCCTCATCCGCCCCTATATTAATTCAGAACTTTCTCTGTCAATATAATGGAAAATCACCCCATCCCCGCATCAGAAGAAGGTCAACGGTTAGATAGGTACCTCAAAAAACTGGTGCCGGAGACCCCCTTCGTCGCCCTGCAAAAACTCATCCGCAAAGGGCAGGTGAGGGTGGATGGCAAACGCGCGCTGCCCAATACCAAACTGCAAGCGGGTCAAATTCTCCGCCTGCCGCCCAATCTTTCTCAAACCACACCCGCATCTGCCCCCGCGCCTGCAAAGCAATTCACCCTCTCCACAGAGGAGAAAGCCACGCTCCAAAACGCGGTCGTGTATCAGGATGCATATATTCTTGTCCTCAACAAACCCGCGGGCCTCGCCGCACAAGCCGGTAATGGGATAACCAAAAGCCTGGATAGATGGCTCGCTGCGCTGTACCCCAAAACACCGCCCAAACTCACCCACAGGCTGGATAGGGAGACCAGCGGCCTCATCGTGCTGGCCTTTACGCGGGAGGCCGCCGCAAATCTCACCGCCCAATTTGCCGATCATAAAGTAGAAAAGATATACCAAGCTCTCCTCACAGGTATCTTAAACGCTCAGGAAGAGGGAGCAGCAGCCACTCATCATATCCGCGCCCCGCTCGCCAAACAAGGCAGCAAAAGTATTATCCCTCATTCATCATATGGCCCAACCACCGAGCAACCGAAACAAGCCCACACCTCCTATCAAATTCAATCCCACCCCCACCTCGCAGGGCACACCTTTACACGGGTGAACGCCACACCTCACACAGGCCGGATGAATCAACTTCGTGCCCACTTCGCTCACATCGGCCACCCCATAGTGGGGGATACAAAGTACGGGAACGAGCAAAGCAAACAAGCCGCCAAAGCCCTGCATCCCACGGGCAAACTCCCGCTCTATCTCCACGCCGCCCACCTCAGTTTTACCCATCCCCAAACAGCGGAAAAACTCACCTTCACAGCCCCCATCCCTCCCCAATGGCACGCCAGCCTGCAAAGTTAGAGGTGAAGGCTGCCTATAGACGACCAAAAAACACCCCCAAAACCCTTGCCTCACCCCCACGTTATACCCTAGTCTCCCCACAAAAGAGGGAACCCCGAAAATGCTTAAAAAACTCCTGATTATCCTGCCTCTCGTGCTCCTCGCAACGGCTGCCGCGGCGTTAGGTTATCTGGCCACCGCCAATGTGGCACCCATGGCCTTGTCGTTTGCAAAGTCTAACTTAGGCATAGATATTCAGGCAGAAAATCCAACCCTCAAAATTTTCCCAAGCCTCACCTTCACGGCAGATAATCTCACCGTCCCGTCCCTCAGCAAGCAAGGCCCCACCTTGCTTACGGCAGCTCACATCAGTGCTAATGTCGGCTGGAGCTCTTTCCCCATCTTCTGGAAAAACCCCACTCTCAAATCCATCACACTTGCAGATGCCAAAATCAATATAGAGCAATCCTCCGCCACCTCAGGCAATTTCATGTTGGCAGAGGAAAAAGGGGAGGGTACCCCCCCGTCCCATCCGGAAGATACATCAGAACCCACGGCCTTCGTCCTTCCCACGCTCGGTGTTATCAGTCTCACAAATGTAGATATTTCTTATAATAATATTCAATCAAAACAAAAGGCAGATATTGAAAACTTAAACTTGAATCTTAACGGAGAAGATCTGACAAAACTTCAGGCAGAGCTCTCAGGGATGCTTAATAAAAAGCCGCTTCAAGGTAACCTCACAACCAATGCACAAAATCTTAATGATATTAAGCTTAAAGGCCAAATCACCTTCGGCAGCAGTCGCGCCAACATAGAAGGCGGCATTGCAGATCAAAAGCAGTTTGAAGGTCAAATCTCCCTGCAAACGAATGATCTTAAGACCTCCATGGTGGAGGCTCTCACCACAGCTCCCGCCACCGTGCCTGCTCTTCCTTTGCGTCTCACAACCTACATAAAGGCAGATGAGAACACCTATAAAATCAATACCCTTAGCTTGTCTTTAGGAGATCTCCTCCGCCTCACCGGAGATATGGAGGGCACGCTTCTGCCGCTCGTGGCAAAGGGTAAGCTCAACATGCAAACCAGTAACGTGCGCACCCTTGCCGCCACCCTCAGCGGCATGCCTCAACCTCAAGCACCCACCTCAGGGGCCACCCTCAGCACTGATTTGGATTACACCGCAGAGAAAACAAAAATATCCAACTTCTCCATGGCGCTGGATAATCTTCTCATGGCCACAGGCACCCTCACGTACGAGGCTCCTGCAAGCACCGCGGCAGAGCTTAAAATCCAAGGTAACAATTTGGCCGCACTGGCCCAAAAGCTGCCCGCCCTTCAAGGCCAAAAGCTTCCGTCCAATGCCTATACCATTACCGCCATTGTCAGCCAAAAAGGGGATAAATTCACCTTCCCCTCAGTAGAGGCCACCATTTCAGGAATCCTCAATCTTAGCGGAGATATCACCCTCACCAACGGAAAAATCCCCAACGTGGATGCCAATATTAACCTCGGCAAGGCCGATCTTGCGGCGCTTGGCCTATGTGCAGAAGCCCCTCCGCAAAGCGTCCCCTCAGCAGGAGAAGCAGGGGCTCCCACCGCCGCCGCCAGCAGCCCATGGAGCGATGAAAAGCTGGATATCTCAGCCTTGGCCTCTGCCACCGGAAGTCTAAAGCTCACCGCCACCAACATCAACTGTCCCACACGTCCGCTTCAATCGGCGCAGCTGGATATAGAAAATACATCAGAAGCCCTCAACATCAGCAAACTCAATCTTAGCTTTGCGCCGTCAGGTAATATGATGGGCTCAGGCAGCATCGGTCACGCAGGGGGCACATTATCGCCCAATCTCAAAATCAGCCTGTCACAGTACCCGGCAGATACCCTTCTCCCCCGCGCCAGCTGGTCAGAAGGCCTCACGCTGCCACTCAGTGCAGAGGCGAACATCACCGCCAAAGGCATCACCACGCGCCAGCTTGTGAAAAGCCTGAACGGCTCGCTAAGCGCCAACGCCACTTCAGGGAGGCTCCCCTACAGCCAAACCCTGACAACGCTTCTTAATATAGAATCGCTCCTCAGCGGAGACCCCATCCCGCAGGGCAGCAGCGGTCAGGCCATCAACAATCTGGCGCTGGCATATACGCTGTCAAACGGTATCGCCACGGCCGATAAACTCACCTTCAGCGCGGCCGATTCCCGGGTGAAGATGGACGGCAGCGGCACGGTAGATCTCCCGAACTGGGTCATCAACCACACGCTTCTCGCCACCGTCGGAAATCAAAAGGATATCCCTGTAAACATCACAGGCAATATTTCCTCACCCAAGGTAGGGCTAGATAGCGCCTTCCAAAGCCGCATTCAAAACAGGCTGTTTAAAGAAGGGGGAGAGACCGTCAACAAACTCCTCGGGGGCGCCACCGCAGGCAGCAAAACAGAGGTCATCAGCAACGCCGTGCAAAATCTTGTCACAGGCAAAGGGGTAGATGCAGAAAGCGTCAACAATCTCTTCGGTGCCTTTGGCAAAAAACCCAAGCCCGCCCCACAGGAAGAAGCGCCCGTGCAGGAAGAAACCGCCCCCGCTGCCCCCGTAGAGGAAGATCCTGTGAAGAACCTGATGAATAACTTCCTGGGGCAATAAAAATGTCCTCCTCGGTATTATGGATGTTCCCGGGTCAGGGCTCGCAAGGCCCGGGTATGCTGGCAGATTTTGAAGGCCATCCCGTCACGAGAGAACTTCTGCAGCAAGCAGAAGATACGCTGCATCAAAATCTCATCAAGCTCATGGGGCCAGATGGAGATGAAGAGATCCTCCGCAAAACAGAGAACGCACAACCCGCACTCCTCACCATCGGTTATGTTGCCGCGGCGTATCTTGCCCATCAAGGGAAAGATCTTCCCGCCATGGTCGCCGGGCATAGTGTGGGAGAATACACCGCCGCTGCTGTCAGCGGATGCGTGTCGTTCGAAGCCGCATTAAAGCTTGTCCAAACCCGGGCCAAAGCCATGGCCGCCGCCGTACCCGCAGGGCAGGGGGGCATGTCGGCTGTCATCGGTCTGGGAGAAGAAGCGCTTCATACCGCCCTAAAGGGGATAGAGGGTGTCTATGTGGCTAACGATAACAGTCCGGGCCAAATCATCTTAAGCGGAACGCTGGAAGGCCTCACTCAGGCAGAGGAAGCCGTCAAGCAGGCGGGGGCCAAACGGGCGCTGCGCCTCAATGTCAGCGGCCCGTTCCACACACCTGCCATGCACCCCGCCGCCCAAGCGGTAGAAAGCTTTCTCAAAGCGCACCCGCTTCAAGTGCCCAAATCTCCCCTAATCATGAACGCAACGGCCAAACTTACAGAAAACACAGAAGAGATAGCGCACAATCTGGTTGCTCAAATCACCAGCCCCGTCCGGTGGAGGGAGAGTATGGAAGCCGCGGCAGAAAAAGGCATCACAACCTGTCTGGAGCTTGGCAGCGGTAAAGTCCTCACAGGCCTCGCCAGCAGATGCGATGATAGGTTAACCGCCCACGCGCTAAGCACTCGCGCCACCATAGAGTCTTGGCTGGAAGGCAGAGACGCGCTAAACACATCCTCATAAATAAAATAAACAAAAGAAATCAAAATCCTATGTTCGATCTTCACAACAAAACCGCCCTCATCACAGGGGCCTCACGGGGTCTTGGCTTCAGCGCCGCACAAATGCTTCATGAAAGAGGAGCCAAGGTCATCCTCCACGGAACTAATGAGGAAAAACTGAAAGAAGCCTCCGCCAAACTGGGCGGCGCACCCTATGTTATGGCCAACCTGCTGGAAGGCGATGCCGCCGAAAAGCTGGCAGAAAAAGCGCTGGAAGCCGCAGGCGGACACATCGATATTCTGGTCAACAATGCAGGCATCACACGGGATGCCTTGTTTATCCGCCAAACGCAGGATGATTGGAATCAGGTCTTGTTCGTGAATTTGGAGCAAATCGTGCGCCTCACGCGCCACCTTTTGCCTCTCATGCAAAAACAGGGTTGGGGACGCATCATCAATATCACCAGTATTGTGGCCCACATGGGTAACGTGGGGCAAACCAACTATATTACGGCCAAAGCAGGCCTCACAGGGTTTACCAAAGCCTTGGCCAAGGAGGCCGCGCGCAAAGGCGTCACCGTCAACGCCATCGCCCCGGGCTTCATCACAACGGATATGACGGATAAAATCCCGGAAGCCATTAAAGAAAGCTTCATCAAGCAAATCCCCGCCCAACGGTTTGGAGATGCGAAGGATATCGCCGCCGCCATCACTTTTTTGGCGTCAGAGGAGGCGAGCTACATCACAGGCACAACCCTCCACATCAACGGCGGCCTCTATACTTCCTAGGCGATAAGGGACACCAAAAAAGGCGCCCCGCAAGAGGCGCCTTTTTCATGTCATCATCGCGTCAGCGTCAGGCTGGTTCATGCGCTGGCATATGTTCCCATGCCAGCTTGTAGATCCCGCCAACGGTGTGGCCAAAGCCCTTCACCAATTCAATCAACCCTTTGTCAGGTATCCTGCAGCCGGGTTTCGAGTAGAGCAAGGTTGCAAGGTCAGTCAGCTGAAAGGTGTCCAGATTCATGAACGATTTCTGTTGGGTCACCACCAATTGCTCTACAGAAGAAGCGGAGGAGATTCCGCCAGAAAGCGAGACAAGGTCAGGGTATCGCGCCGCCATGTCTTCTTCTTCCAACGTCGGCGTGTAGGCAACAGATTCGGGTACCTCTGCCACATAGTCAACGTCGGCGGGCTTCGGTTGTGTGCTGTTCGGGTCGGCCAAAAAAAGGCCGGAGTCAAAGTAACCCGCTTCAGGCAGTTTTTGGCCTGTAGCCTTCGCCAAAGCAGCAGAAACCTGGCGCATAAATGTCAGATCGTATTTCATCGTCATCTCCCAAGCCCACCCATGGGCGCAAAAAAGGTTTCACCACCAGCCCGCAACGTGCAGGCTAATTGCCCTTACAATACGCATACAATCTTAAAAGTCAAGTTCATCAACATTCTTGGCGATGTTAAGCAAAGGTAGGCATACAAAAAAAGCACCTCGTAAGGCGCGGGGGGCAATGTGTATAGAGCCGTAGGGTCTAAGCATCGGTTTTGCTTTTTTCCACCAGAGAGATAAGGCTGCCCACGGTGTAAGGTTTGGTGAGGCTCTTCGCAGAAAAGGCACGCCCAAAACGCTCAGAAATATCATGAATAAGGTTTTCCATATCAACATCATCCAGCCCTAAGTCGTCCTCAAGCAGAATCTCTTTTTTAAGGAGGTCTCCCTCCATAAAGTGGGATCGAAAGGAGACCATATCCCCTAAAATTTTGTTAATTTCATGGCGAACATCGTACATAATTCTTTATCTCCTAAATTTGTGTGCTTCAAAATAGAGAGACAGTAACAAAAGTCAAGTTGCGTCTGTCCGCCTCTCTATGGTAAGCACAAAGCATGTGGCACACCCTCACCCAACCCAGCGGCGCACAACTTCCCGTGTGGCGCGTCACGCCCACGCATCCTAACGGTGCCGCCCTTGTCCTCATGCACGAGGCCTTTCGTGTTACGGCCCATATTAAGGATATGTGTAGTTTTTTCGCCAGCCACGGGTACGAGGTTATGGCACCGGATATGCTGGCCCATAGCGCCCCGGCAACAGAGGCGCTGCCCATCAACAAACACGGGCTGGAAGAAGCCCGCCGCCTCATCAGCGCCGTCCCGTGGGAGACGTATCTGGAGCAGATCCAAACCTGTGTAGATGAACTTCTGCCCAAAAAGGTGGGCCTTATTGGCTATTGCTTCGGCGGCAGTATGGCCTATTACGGCGGCAGCCATTGCAAAGGGGTCTCCGCAGTGGATAGCTATTATGGCGGATTCATAGCCGAGCTGGCAGAAAAAGAGCAGCCAGCCTGTCCCACCCAAGCCCATCTCGCCACGCACGATAGGTACATTCCGTATCAGTCAGCCCTAGAGGCTCTCGCCACCCACCACCCCGCCGCAAAGGTGTTCACCTATGAGGCAGATCATGGCTTCAATCGGACAGATGGGGTCACCTATGATGATGCCGCCGCCACCCTTGCACGCACGCGCAGCCTGGATTTTTTCGCAAAAAACCTCTTAACCAATTAAAAGTAAACTAAAAAAAAGCTTCTTGACCCTCATGTTTTGATAAGCTATTCAAAAAGAACGCGCATAAACAAAGCGTGATAATATAAGGAAGGAACACATGGACGATATCGCCCAAAGAGTGAAGCAGCTGGTCTCGGAGAATCTGGGAGTCGAGCTGGAACGCATTAGCGAAGAAAGCAGTTTTGTAGATGACCTCGGGGCCGATAGCCTCGATACCGTCGAGCTGGTGATGGCATTGGAAGAGGAGTTCGGATTGGAAATCTCCGACGCCGACGCCGAAAAAATCACCACCGTGGCCGAGGCCATCGCCTACGTGACAGAAAAGTCCGGCGAGTAGTCACACCGCACGCAAGAGGCCCCGTCATAAAAACGGGGCCTCTTGCGTATGCAGGGCAGGATTATGCGCTCGCCAGGCGGTCTTTTAAAAATCCGCGCAGAAGATACGCCGATGTCTTATCGAGGTCAGCCAGCGCCAAAACCCGAGATATCGGCATAAACTGAACCTGTGCCAGCTCATCCGTATCGTTGGGCACACAGTCCGCCGCCACCTCGGCATAAAGGCACGCCATCGTGTAGATAGAATGAGGAACAGAGAGCACCGCCAGCAGTTCCCAAACAAACATATCAATCAGCACGCCTGTTTCTTCTAGCAATTCTCTTCTTGCCGTGGCATGAGGTGTTTCACTTTTGTCCGTCTTGCCACCAGCAAGCTCCCAGTGTTTTTTCTTGCGAGAATACCCCACCAGAATCTCAGTCTCCTCACCCCCTCGCCGTACAACAATAAGCCGCACAGAAGAAGGGGTGGTTTTACGTCGTACCTTCATCACACCCTCCTTTCTGTCGGGTAAGAGGAAAAAAGCTATGCGCAACAAGGGCACCGAGGAAAAAGACGTGAGACCAAGGGAAGCGCAAACAGCTTCCACGCCTTAACATCAAAGTGCAGCATTTCATTATAAAAGGCCTCCAGCTCTCCTATGGGGATAAACTGGTTTTCTTTCATTTCGTCGGTATCAACGGGCTCGGCACCCCCCGCAATCAGAAAAGCTGCATAAAAAAGCTCAACTTTCCTGCGTATCTGCAGCTCAGGGCTCTCCACCACATCATGGAAAGAATAAGGCGTATGAGAAAGACAAGCTCCTCGAAGGCCCGTTTCTTCCGCAAGCTCTCGTGCCATAGCGTCTTTAACGAGCTCGTTTTCTTTAATGCCACCACTCGGAAAGCCAAACTTGAAAAGCTTGAACCGTCCATGTTGATAGCGACCGATCATCACCTCAACCTCACCCGTTCTGCCAATCCTCAGAGGAATGGCACGTGCCGAGATTGATGTCTCAATCTGTTTCATGGCCACCTCCATGTTAAAAAGTCTATGTCTAGTTTGAATACACAAATACCACGCTCTCCCGTAAAAACAAACCTTTTTCACTTGAACACTTAAACCTTAGCCCTTAAATGTAGGTTATGAAAACCGTCATCACAGGCATTGGCCTCGTTACCCCACTCGGCAACACCACCGCAACCACATGGGAGGCACTTCTGGCAGGCCGCTCAGGCATAGGCTCCATCACACGGTTTGATGCAGCAGATTACCCCAGCAGCATCGCAGGAGAAGTGAAGGATTTTGATACTGCAACCACAGGGCTGGATCTGAAAGACGTGAAGAAGTGCGATCGCTTCATTCACCTTGGCCTCGCGGCGATGAGAGAAGCCGTCACCCAGGCAGGCCTGCTGGAAGAGGGCGGCAAACTCAGCCCGCAACAGGCTCTGCGCACCGCCGTCATCCTCGGCACAGGCATCGGGGGCATCGGCAGTATAGAAGAGGCCGCCCACACCATCGCCACACGTGGCCCGCGCCGCCTCAGCCCCTTTTTCATCCCCGCCATGCTGCCCAACCTGCTGGCAGGGCAGGCGAGCATGATGATCGGCGCCAAAGGGGCCAACGTCTGTCCCGTCAGCGCATGCGCCACATCCGCCCACGCCTTGGGCTGGGCTAAGCAGATGATCGAACGCGGAGAGGCAGATATCGTCATCGCCGGCGGGGCCGAAGCGGCCATTACGCCCACGTCCGTCGGGGGCTTTGCCGCCATGAAAGCGCTCTCCACAGGCTTTAACGATAATCCAGAAGGCGCCTCTCGCCCGTTCGATAGCGCGCGCGATGGCTTTGTGATCGCCGAAGGCGCAGCGGTTCTGGTGTTAGAGAGTGAAGCTCACGCGAAAGCGCGCGGCGCCACCATTTTCGCCACCTTGGCAGGCTTTGGCCAAACGGCAGATGCCGCATATCTCACCCGTCCGGCAGAAGGCGGGGAGGGGGCTGCCCGCGCCATGCAAGCCGCGCTGGATGATGCGGGTCTTACAGCAGCGCAAATTGGCTATGTGAACGCCCACGCCACCAGTACCCCCGCAGGGGATACTGAAGAGCTGAACGCCCTCACCACCGTTTTCGGGTCGCACACACCAGCCGTCTCGGCAACCAAATCCGCCACGGGCCATCTTCTCGGTGCCGCAGGGGCGCTGGAGGCGGCGTTTTGCACTCTCGCCCTCCAGCATCAAATCCTCCCACCCACCCTCAATTTGGAGACCCCACCGGAAAACACACCGTTTAATCTTGTCCCACACAAACCTCAAAAACCAGGCACACCACTTAAGGCCGCTCTCACCAACAGCTTCGGCTTCGGCGGCACCAATGCCGCGTTAGTCCTTACAAAAAACTAAAACCAGCCTTCCCTTAAAAAACGTCATGCCGCAGCCCGAAGGGCGAAGGCAGACATGCGGCTGCCCCGTAGGGGCAGCAAAACAAAGCGAGCGCAGGGCGAGAGCTCCTCACAAGGCCAAAGGCCGTGAGGATCGAAGCCCGAAGTCGAGAAGCCATGCTCCAACGAAGGCAACAATCAAAGCAAGCGCAGGGCGAGAGGCTCAACAAGCCCAAAGGGCGGTTGGGCCGAAGCCCGAAGTCGAGAAGCGAAATTTAAACGTGAACATATAATGCGCCTTTAGCAAAGCCATCTCAAGCGTGTCACCCCGAGTGGCTAAAACCTCAGCAGCTTTGCTGCGCTAGGTTTTAGCTCAGCTCGGGGCTACTTTCTCAACTATTATGATGTCCAAAAAAACAAAGTCCACCCCACTTAAATAAAAAAAAGCCCCCCAAAGGAGGACACTAGAAAAACACTACACCAAAACGCGGAAGAAGTCAAGAAAAAACCGCTATGCCATTGAAGACATAACGGTTTTTTCTGAAAAAGGGATTCGCATCACCAGCGCCTCGGGCCAACCCGCCAAGAGAGTTATGGTAGACTCAAGCTGCGCAATACGAAATCCCGCTATGCAGGCGCTCTTCCTTTGCAAGAAAAGCGATTGACGACTCCGGATGTCCTGCGCGGAAAACTCTCCGCGCAGGATGAGACCATCCGTACTCTGGCTCATCAGAGTGGGTTACCCCATTCAGGCAACAGGTTTTTGCCCGCACAGCCCTTCTTCAGCCATGGCCTGCAGCAGCCACCTCCCTCGCAGGAGATTTCTAAAAAGTTAAAGGTAATTCCCTAAGCGGGGCCACACCGTCGCAATCCGCACGGTGCGCTAAAAAGCAAAAAGGACAATCACAATCCTTCACATGGTACGCGCCATGAGTCTTTTTAGTCTGGATAAGCAGACATCTGTCTAGGATTTTTTCTGCAAACCGTCGCCCCTAAGGGAAGGGTAAAAGGTAAGCGGGAAAAAGGGCGGCTGGTCATCCGCGCGCCCTTCTTGGTTTGCTTCTGACTGCATATCAAGAAGACAAAAACCCCATCATCCCTCGTGAGACCCCGAGTGCGGCGGATGATGGCCCGTTCTCTCCTGCGCAATGATGTGTTGCAACATGAACAGGAGAGATCTCGTAGCCAAAATGCCCCATCCATCTTCACGAAGGACAAGGCATTTCAGAATTAAAAGCGCCACCCGCAGGTGAGTAACTAATCCTGAACCCTCACAAATCCA
>Ga0051987_10000533_pt1 | contig 20980 bp, 23 predicted proteins | sample CryGey08umfilter_2_FD_58083 | JGI IMG/M metagenome (GOLD analysis project Ga0051987, IMG submission 58083) | Groundwater microbial communities from aquifer in Utah, USA - Crystal Geyser 4/10/14 0.8 um filter | ecosystem: Environmental > Aquatic > Deep subsurface > Groundwater | place: USA: Utah... | reverse complement strand
CAATTAAGGGGACGGTCCTAATTAAATGCGACCGAGACTTAAGGGGACGAGACTTACATCAAAAGTATTTTCGCGGAAGGCGAGTTGAGTTCGAGGGGGACTATTAAGGAAAACTTAATAGTTCAAAAAGAAGGCAGCCGCAAGGTTAAAGGGCAGGTCTTACAATTTGCCGGTCATTATCGCGGTTGGCTATCGGGTAAATTTCAGTCGAGGCGCGCAATTCAGGCAGTGGGCTGCTGATCGGCTTAACGAGTATCTGGTTAAGGGTTTTACGCAAAGGCCGAAGAAACCTTAGAAACGAGTTGAGAGGGAGGTCAAATGAGCGATAGGCCGGGACGTAATTCGCCGTGTCCTTGCGGCAGCGGAAAGAAATTCAAAAAGTGTTGCGGCTTCAATCTTACGTCCATAGAATAAGAGCTTTTTGCGCCCATGCAGGGGGATTTAAAAATGGGTACGAAGCTTGATTTCTATTTTGATATCCTCCAGAGTGTAATGCTTTATGCCGAGACGTTAAAAGCAAGCCCTAAATTTGGCGGTGAACTGCGGAGGCTATGTCACGACTTTGAAGAAAAGTTTAAGCCCGGGGCAGAGCGCGGCCTGACGGATAGTTTCTATTTAAACTGGTTTGTTTTTGATAACCGTTTTGGCGTTGACCAGCATACAATTATTGAACGGATGATGGGAGAGAAAGATTTTGCTTTGGCGCACGATGCTGTTAAGTTAGCTACCCGCGAGCTTTCGGATAGTTACGCGGCCTGTTATTAGGTTAAGGAGATACGAAAAAAGGATATTTTTTTTGAGGAGTTGGTGACCGGCCTCCGGTGGATAGTGCATCGCGTAGGTGAAATGCATGAAGAGCAAGTAAGGGCGCAAGATATATGGCGCGCGCGTTTTGTCGGTTCTCAAGAAGACGCATATTATTTCGGTCAGCCGTTTGTCTTTGGGCCAGAGGCGAAGGGCGATTTCATAAAAATTACGGCCATGCTAATTAAGAACTTTAAAGAATATGCGAGTACGCGGTCGCTCAAATTTGTTATCCCGCGGGACGCGTTTAAGGCAGGGATTGGTTTCTGGGCAGAATATCTTTATAGAAGTTCTTCGGGCGTGACTGATGTAGAAGATGTTGAACCTGCAAGAAAGTTTGGGGCGCTTTACTTGAGTACAACAGATGGCGATAAGATGTGTTTTTCTTTGGTGACGTTTAAAGTTGCCGCTGAAGCGGGCCTTCGTGAGAAATTGTCCGGGATGAGCGGCCTTGAATATGACACAGAGAGAAACTGTTGGGTATGGCTCAAGAAGGGCAACCGTAGAATAAAGTCGTGGGGTAATACTATTCTATGCCAGATCTTTATTCGCGGGGACGAATTGGCCGGAGAGGTTAATTCGTTAGAGCGGTCGTTATGCCTCAAGAACAAGCTTTCTATCGGCCTTGGGAAAATGGTTGTTTTTGATCGTATTGATAGCAAAGACTTTGCAGCTATGCCGCAACCGTTGCAAGAGGATCTTCGTAAGTTTGAGGAAGAACAGCGCCGGATTCATTCCGATCCGGAGGTCAGGAAAGTTCTGCTTCAAAAACAAAAAGAGTATTACTTAAAGGATCGGATTTCTTCCAGGATCCCGGCGCTTAACAACAAAACGCCTCTGCAGGCGGTGAAAACAAAAGAAGGGCGGCTTCAGCTTGAGGTTTTGATTAATCGGATAGAAGGAATGAACAGCGCCCAGCCGGATTATCTTCTCAAGATGGACATGAATTTTCTTCGGCAAAAGCTTGGTCTGCCGCTGGCGGATCGTGGTTAATGAATCAATTTTTGGTAATGGCCGCGTCATTTCTGTTGATGGTTCGGCTGCGCTCACCATCAATCCTGAGTTTGTTGAAAAGGATTGATTATTGGCAGGAATCGCATATAATTGAGTTAATCGTTGGTTTTAAAACGGTATCTCGGCGACAAGGACGAAGGTTTTCGTTTTAGTCCAGTTGTGGCTAAATAACCTGGTTGCCAAAAAGCATCGCAAAGTGGAGACTGGCATAAAAAAAGAATTGATCCTTATTAATCCCCGCCTTTCGTATTTACTCTTCAACTTTCTTCAGGCTTCCGCGCTCGGCAATCCCGTGCCGCATTCTTTGCATACACTATCTGCCCTTACCCCAAAAGACTATAAAATAACGATCATTAATCAGAAACAGCTTTGGTTTAAAAAAGATTTTGTCGGTGAGGTACTTGTAGGCATAACGTGTTTGACTGCTGCTGTTGTTGAAGCGTATGAGTTGGCCGATAAGTTTCGTAAAGCAGGATCCTGCGTTGTTCTTGGCGGGCCGCACGTCAGCGCTTTGCCGGACGAAGCGCTCCTGCATTGCGACAGCGTAGTTATAGGAGAGGCAGAGTCAGCCTGGGGACAAGTAATTAAGGACTACGAGGCAGGCGTGTTAAAAAATATCTACCAGGGAGAGCCGTTGGAAGATTTTTTTACGCCAGTTTATGATTATTTTCTCCATCTGGCCCCGGGGATCCTCCGCCGCTCAGGTATTCATATTGACCGCGGGTGCAAGTACCATTGTGATTTTTGCGCGCGCATTTCTCAATGGCTGCGTTTCATAAAAATAGAACAGGTGATCGAACTCATCAAGCGTATCAAAAACAGAAAGCGCAACTTTTTTGTCCGTATATTTTTTCGCGGGCCGCTGGCCAGGCCTGTTATAAGGTTTGATTGTGACAATATTTATTCAGATCCTTCTTATGCCAAGGAGTTATTTAAGGCGATGATACCGCTCAAGGTAAGGTGGGTGGCTAATTGTTCAATTGATATCGGTTTTGACGATGAGGCCTTGCGATTGGCTAAGGATAGCGGCTGCCGAGGATTTTTAATCGGGTTTGAGACCATATATCCCACAGAGTACAGCAAGACGTCTCTGCCGCAGTTCCACTCAGCCGAGGATTACAGGAAGGCCATTGCTAACATAAAGGCTCGCGGGATAACATTTATTGGTTCTTTTATTCTTGGGATAGATAGGTATGGCCACAGGGATTATTTGAAATTGCTGTGGTTCCTGATGCGGATCAGGCTTTGGTTCTTTGTATTGACGATCTTGACACCTTTTCCGGGCTCTGCTTTATATACCCGCCTAAAAAAAGAAGGCCGTATTATTTCATTTGACTGGCGCAAATATATTTTTCTTTTTTGCGTTATCAAACCGAAGCATACGTCAGTTTTGTCCGTATACGCCTGGTATTGGTTTATCAGGGTCTTGTCGGTTTTCTTTTCGCCCTACCTTATTTTTCTGATGCTGCTTTTTTTTATGAGCTCGGAAACCGGCTATCGCCTGAGCCGTTACATCTTCCATGGTTTTTGAGGGCGGTTGTCGCCGAGGCTTAATCTATCTTACCATTAAGGCCAGAAGGAAGCTATAAACGAAGTAGCTTATGAAGATCACTGTTTCCTGAGCCTTTTTATTTCGGATATATGCGAGATTAGCAAGGCCGAAACAGAGAGATAATACAAAAACCGTGGTTTTTGGGAATTCCAAAACCAAAAAATATGCACAAGGCAGTAACTCAGGAATACGAGAAAAGCAACGGCCTTGCGGCCCGTTCCTTCTCCAAGTAATACAGGGATGGCAAGAATTCCCGTCCGTCTATCTCCGTCGGCATCCTTGAGGTCTTTTATATTAGAGCTTAAGAAAAAGGATATAAAGATCAGCCAGAGAATGGAAGGAGATAAAACCACGGTGCCGGTGGCGCTTGCCTGGAGAGAAGATGCTCCGGCTAAAAAAGCCAAGAGCGCCTGGATGCCGATTATAGCGGCAGAGAATGGGAAGAAACGTTTAAGACGCAAAGGCGGCGCAGAATAAAGAAAATACAGGGCGACAAATAAAAGCATGATCATTATGCATGCCTCGCTTGCCCAATAAGCGAACAGCAGGCTGAAGGCCAGAAAAATGAATCCTATCGTGAGGTACTCGTGTTGAGAAAGGCTCTGTGTTGGCGATGGCCTGCCCGCGTTGGAGATCCTGCCGCAGTCCAAATCAAAAAGTCGTTGATTACAACAGAGAATTGAAAAGCAAAGAAGATGGCAGAAAAAGCCCCGGCAACCCGGATGAGCGCAAAAAAATCTTTTATAGGAGCTGAGGCGCAGGAGACAAGCGCTCCGAGAAAACACAGAAGTACATAATGAAAAGAACGAGTCAATCGCATATTTTTAATGACAGCGCGGCATTTCCCGCGGTCATAACGCCATAGCCAGATAAGTGCTAAAAACGAAGCAAGGAATAACTCCAGCAGGACGACGATATTTTCATCAATAATGGCTTCCGGAAGAGGGAAATTCTTCAGGTGTAGAATATTTATGAGAACAGCCACGAACTTGAAAATTTCAATGAGGACGGCAGGTGCGGCGGCATAAAGGAAACATAGCAGGAACGTAGACAGGGCGCCCAAAATGGCAAGGTGCGCTTTTTTTCTTTTGAGCAAAATATAACCAAAAGAAAGGATCGTTACCAGGCTTATTTCAGACCGGATGCTCAAGGGCAGCTCAGGTATTTTATATGTGGGGTCAAAAAAACGCAGCAGTTTCAGGCCTATCCAGTCTGTAATATAGCCGTATGTGATCTCGGTTTTGGAAAAAAGGATGGCTCCGAGATCTACCAGAACAGGCAATATGATGATTGAAAAAAGAATAAGCGCGATCTTGGATACTTTCAGGATTTCAGTTTCTGCGAAAAAGTGGAGGATGACTATTAGAAAGAGGAGAAGCGATAAGAAGAATATCTGTACGCGAAGGAGGTGGAAAGCATCTGGGATAGCAAAGCCTCCCGTGCTAATAAGGCATTCAATGCCGTCGCGTACGAATATAATAAAGATGGCAGCGCTCAGCCATAGCCCCAAGCCAAGGGGTATATTTTAGCACCGCTCAATTAGCTCCGGCATTTTAGCCAGGCCTTTATTATAGGAAGTTATATGCGCAGTAACAAGGGTTGTTCCTGAATTTTATTGATTTAAATAACTTGTTGTGTTATAACTAACTCAATAATCAGTAACTTAGGTAATACAACAGGAGGGGTAAAAATGTCAAAAAGAACGATCTTGTTCCTTCTTGCCATATCTTTTTTGAGTTTTAGCATATTTCCGGGTTGTGACCTAATACAGAACCTTTTTCCCGGCAAGGTTGTTTCGGCTCCAAACGTAACAGGCAAAACTACGTCGGCAAACCCTGTTGCTGATGCCGGCGAACCTGCCCTAGGGACTGTTTTGGCCCGCGTCAATAATGTTGTCATTACTTTGGAGAGCTTTGACGAAAAAGTAAAGAATATTGAAGCCCGCTCTCCGGAGGTCAAGATCAATACGCTGGATGCTAAAAAGGTTTATTTGAATGACTTAGTGACGCAAGAACTTCTTTCGCAGGAAGCCATGGCGCGCGGCATAGATAAGAAAAAAGATATTAAAGACGCGATAGAAGAAATTAAGAAGCAGATTTTGGTGCGTCAGCTTGTGATGGACGAGACAACAGGCATAGCCATTGAGTCCGCCGAAATAGAAGCTTTTTATAATCAGTATAAGAAAGAATTCGCGGCTCCCGAGGAGATAAGGGCTAGAGAGATCGTGGTGTCATCAGAGGCGGCGGCAAAAGAGATCCTGATCGGCCTTCTTCAGGGCGGGGATTTCGCGGCCGTTGCTAAAGAGCGCTCCATCGCGCCCAGCGCGAGTTCGGGCGGGGACCTTGGTGTTGTGAAAAAAGACGACAAGTTTGAAAAGTTCTATGAAGTTATAGCTACCCTTGATGCTGGGCAGGTTAGTCAGATATTTAAGGGCGCAGAAGGATTCTATATAGCGAAAGTTGATCAAAAAAAGGGTGGCGCTGTGCCGCCATTAACTGAAGTTTACGATCAGATCAAAAATGGCCTTTTACAGCGGAAGACAGCGGTGCGCGTCCAGGAGTTGACTGATAAGATAAAGCGAGAAGCTAAAATAGAGATCAAAGAAGATATTTTAAGGTAGGCTATGGATAAGAAAAAACTAAGCTTGATATTAGCCCTTGTGTTAGCCGGCACGGGTGTTTTTATGATAAGGAATTATATCGCTCAAACCGAGAAAAAATTCATCAAAGAAGAAAAGAAGGCTTATGTGCTTGTGGCAACGGTAAACATAGCCGCCGGCACGACCATTGATTCATCCATGATAAAGTTTGACGCAGTGCCTGAAAGGTATGTCCAGCCCAAAGCGCTTAATTCAGAGAATCTTGTCGTAGGCAAGCGTGCGATAGCCGATATCTTTCCTGGAGAGCAGATAATGTCCACCAAACTGACCATTTCAGTAAGGGATATGAGCCTTGCTATGAGGACTCCTCAGGGAAAGCGCGCCATCACCGTGACGATTCCTTTGCTTTCAGCGGTAGGCGGCAAGATACGGCCGGGAGATTATGTGGATGTTGTCGGAACTTTTTCTTATAACTCGCAGGTTGAAGGTAAGCAGGTAGTTGAGCCTGTCAGCGTGACGTTATTTCAGAACGTTTTGCTGTTGGGTATTGAAGGCGGCGCGCCCGCGGAGAGGGGTAAGCCCGCCCCCGCTCTTACAGACCTTGTGGTAACGCTCGCGCTCTCGCCAAAAGAAATAGCTCTTTTGACTTACGCGCTTGATGGCCAGGGCAGGATAAGGCTTGTTTTAAGGCCGCCGCTGGAAACAGCGGTTGAACCAGTGCCGCCTGTTGAAGTGAACACATTATGGCAGTATGTGTTTAGTAATCTGGGCCAGGAATTTCTCGCCACAAAAGATGATAAGCCGCACATTGTAAAACAACAGCAGGAAAAGAAGGTTGAACCGCCGCCGGCTCCGTCAATGGAGATCTATCGCGGCACGCAAAAGTCCAGCATGATATTAAAATAGCCCATATGAGACATAAAGCCGCAATATTATTAGGCCGCCATTTTATTGTTTTTGCCCTGAGCTTTATGGCAGCCGGCTCTGTTTATCCCGAATATTTTTCTGAAGAGTATGGTTCTCCACGCAAGTTGGATATGGTGGTCGGCGAGTCTAAGGTGTTGGCAGTCTCCAATCCAAAGAGGGTGGCGATCGGAGACCCTGCTGTGGCAGATGTGGCCGGCGCAAGCTCTACAGAGATCATTATTTCGGCAAAGGTAGCCGGCGAGACGAACCTGCAGGTCTGGGATGATATGGGACAGAGAGAGGTCATCATCAACGTCTTTATTGAAGACCTCACCAAACTAAAAACCAGGTTAGAAGACTTGTTTTGGACAGCGGGCATACGCGGGATAACATTTCAGGTGGGCGAACAGGAGCGAAAGATATTTGTGCTTGGCGATTTGCCCCTGCGCAAGAAAGAGGTCGTGACCCAGCTCCTTGGTAATTTTAAAGACAAGATCATTAACCTTCTGACCTATTCCGAAGACAATCCTCTTGTTGAGATGGACGCTCAGATTATGGAGATCTCAAAGACCGCTGTTGATAGGCTCGGCATTGACTGGTCGCAAACAGTGACTTTTAATGAGATCCAACCCGGGGCCCCTGCGGCTACGGCAGGGACAGTATTTCCACAGCATACCCTGGACCGGCAGATGGGCGATCTGCTAAAATCAGTGTGGCAGTCAAAGTTTAACAGGACGACGCTGACCGCCACCCTGAATATATTAGAGAAAGACAATCTTGCTCGCACGCTGGCGCGGCCTAAACTTGTGGCATTGAGCGGCAGTGAGGCTAAATTTTTGGTGGGTGGGCAGGTCCCGATTATCGCAAACGTTTCTGTTTCCAGCGGCACAACCACGACCTCCATTGATTACGTTGATTATGGCATAAAGCTTAATGTTAAACCCGAGGTAAAAGAGACAGGCGATATTCTTTGCAAGATAGAAGTTGAGATAAAGGATATTGATGCCGCAAACTCCATAACTATCCCATCCGGAGGGGGCATCACGACATCGCCCGGGTTTAAAACGCGGAATGCCTCAACCCAGCTTTATTTAAAAAATAACCAGACGATATTCCTCGCGGGTTTGATCAATAACGCGCAGACTAATGATTTAAACCAGGTTCCGGGTCTGGGAGATATCCCTATTTTGGGGGCTTTGTTCAGGTCCAAAAATTTTCAAGTTGGCGACACGGAACTTGTCATTTCAATTACGCCAAGGATAGTAAATTACGGCGATATGCGCCAGGATATACAGGATCTCTCATCGTCTAAAAGAAGCGCGGATGAAGAACCCGCGGATACCTATATCCGCGCTGTCCAGGAGACGATATTAAAGAACGTCAGTTACCCGCTTGAGGCCCAGCGCGCCAATTTATCTGGCGGTGTGGTGTTGAGCCTGCACTTATTTTCCAACGGCCAGCTAGCCGGAGTCGTAGTGAATGAGTCTTCAGGCCATAAGTTACTGGACAACGCCGCGATATTTACTGTAAAGCGGCTCGCTCCTTATCCCGCTTTTCCCAAGGGCCTGCTGTTAAAAGAGATCTGGGTAGAAGTGCCCATCACATACCAGTTAAGTTAGAATGACAAATGCCCAATGCTAAACGACAAACGAATTACCAAAGACCAATTGAAAGATTTGGAATTGGTGTTTAATTTGCCTGTCTGCCGGCCAGGCAGGGATTTTGTCATTTGGAATTTGTCATTCAACCGTTTTTGCAGGTGATTATGGCAGAAGAACAAGCGCGTATAGGCAATGTTATATCTATTTTTAGTACGAAGGGCGGCGTTGGCAAGACGCTCCTTGCCGTCAACCTTGCTATTGCCATGGCACAGGAAGGCAAAAAAATAGCGCTTATAGATCTGGATCTCCAGGCCATTCAGGACATGGCCAGGATGATAGACACGACCCCGCAGTATTCCATCTTTGATATTGTCTCCATTATTGACAAGGTTGAACAATTGGGGAATATAAAAAATTACATGACCCTTGTTCCGGTCGGCATAGATTTTTTACCTGCCATTACCAGGCCAAAGCAATCTCCTCATATCACAGGAGATCGTATAAGCAAGATTATATCAATGTTGACACCTATCTATGATTTTATAATAGTGGATGGCGGCAGGGCTTTTACAGACAGTCTAATCAGTATCTTCAACCGCTCTAACCTCATACTTTTTATTGTTACTCCTGATATACTTTCTGTTTACGAGACGCGCTGGGGGCTTGATGTGCTTCAGTCGCTGCACTTTCCTTTAAAAATGATAAAGCTTCTTTTAAACAGAGCAGAGAGTAAGTCAGGCTTGTCCTGGCAGGAAGTAAAGCTCGCTTTACCATGCGAGATAATATCAAGTATCCCCAGCGACGGAAGGGTCGTGGGCCTGGCGCTCAACCGCGGCGTGCCCGTGGTCGTTGATAACCCATCCAGCCGCGTGAGCGCCGCCATTAAAAAATTCGCGCAGAACCTTATATCCAAGGCCAGTCTTTATATCGCGCATAAAGAAGTTGAAGAACTCAGGTCAATTAAAAAAGAAGAAATGCCTTCGGCTGGCACTTTTTGGGATGCTATGGGCCTGGCTGACAAGGTCAAATGGATAAAACCCCTTGAGCAGGAAGATGAGATCATAAAATTAAAGCGCCGCATCCACGCGCGCCTTATTGAAGAGTTGGATTTAAAACGCCTGGATATGGAGTTGATCAATAATCCTAAAAAAGCAAAAGAGCTCAGGGAAAAAGCCGAAAAGATCGTTACCAATCTGTTGGCTGAAGAGACCGGCGCTTTTTTGTCTTCGTTTGAAGTCCGCGAAAAACTCGTCAAAGACGTTGCCGATGAAGCGCTGGGGCTCGGGCCGTTAGAAGAACTTATCCGTAATCAGGATATCACGGATATTATGGTCAACAATAAAGACCAGATCTATATTGAACAACACGGTAAGCTTGAATTGACCAGTAAAAAATTTATCTCTGACGACCAGGTGCGCGTCGTTATTGAGCGTATCATTGCGCCTCTTGGAAGGCGCATTGATGAATCAGTGCCTATGGTAGATGCGCGCCTGCCTGACGGCTCGCGCGTCAACGCTATCATACCCCCCCTTTCTTTAACAGGCCCGACGTTGACCATAAGGAAATTCGCCAGAGAGCATTATACGGTGGAAGACCTTATCTCACGTTTTTATAGCCTTGATAAAAATATAGCTGATTTTCTTTCTGCTTGTGTTATGTTCAGGAAGAACGTGATCGTTTCCGGAGGGACAGGTTCAGGAAAGACCACCTTTTTAAATATACTTTCCACTTTTATCCCGAACGACGAAAGGATAGTCACCATTGAAGACGCCGCTGAATTGCGCTTAAACCAAGAACACTGGGTGCGCTTAGAGTCAAGGGCTCCCAATATAGAAGGTAAGGGCGCTATTACTATCCGCGACCTTTTCCGTAATTGCCTAAGAATGAGGCCCGACCGCATTATAATAGGTGAGTGCCGCGGAGGCGAGGTATTAGATATGCTTCAAGCCATGAACACAGGCCACGACGGCTCCATGACTACCATTCACGCTAATTCTACGCGCGACGTTTTGTCTCGTCTTGATTCTATGATACTTATGAGCGGGGTGGAGCTGCCCATACGCGCCATCCGCGAAATGACCGCTTCTGCTATTGACCTTGTTGTCCAGACCGCCAGGCTTTCCGACGGCTCAAGAAAGATAACGCAGGTAACAGAGATAGCCGGCATGGATGACGAAACACATATCAAGTTTGCCGATATTTTTCGCTTTAAGCAGCTCTCCATTGATAAAGAACATAATAATAAAGTCATCGGGAAATTCATAGCCACAGGGCATATCCCGTCCTTCTATGACGAATTGGTCACCCGCGGCATCAACCTTTCCAAAGATATCTTTATCTCCACTGAAACCCTAAAATAATCTGCTCTTGAGAAAGCTTGTGAAATAAAAGGCGAGATAAAACTCGGCGAGGACTTGTAGCTCCATTATTATAAAATATGGCGAGGCCAAAAGCCCAACGACTCGCAAGGCTATAAACCATAGCGAGAGCGATAGGGCGCACATATGTTTGGGCCTGAAAACTACATGGTGCAAAGAGTCATATTTTCGCCAATCAAATGTTGTAATGCGGTTTTCATGCTTAAGCCGCTCATAGAGTTGCGAGGCAGGAAAAGGTGTTAAGATAGTGAGGGAAATTGAATACAGCCCTGACCGTATCAGAAACCACATGAGCCTTAGATAATCCTTGTGAGTATAATAATCAAACCCTAGTATAAAGGCACCCGTGACTTTTATATGATAGGATCTTATTTTCTTAATAGCCTTTATGTAATCGTCTGTTGAGCGCATGTGGCCGGTTGAAGTTTTTTGAAGCTTTTGAGGGTAGATCGTTTCAAAGCCTATAAAGAGGCTTTTACACCCGCTTGCTTTGGCTGCTTTTAGCGCTTCATCATCAAATGCTATGTCAATAGAGCTATTGCCCGTCCAGTTCAGGCGCAAAGGCGATAGGCCCGCGAATAATCTTTTAGCGTATTCCGGGCTTGAGAAGATATTGTCGTCCCTGAACATGATGGTTGGTTTCAGGCCGAATGGCAATTGAACACCATCTCTGACTTTTTTAACAAGAGAGAGCGCCTGATCCAGTTTGATGAGGCGAAGCCCTCCGGAATGCGGGACACAAAAATCACAGTGGTATTTACACCCGCGGCTAAGTAAGATCCCTGTTTTGTATAATATCCGCGGGTTAATTTTTAAGAAGTAATTGTAGCTGGGTGAAAAGTAGTCTGCGAGGGGCTCACCTTTATAGGCCTGCCTGAGTGTTTTATTTTCATAGTCTCGCACTAAATCAGGCCAAACGGATTCTGCTTCGCCAATAACAACACTGTTGCAATGTTGTAGCGCTTCCTGTGGGAAATAGCTTGGATGAAGCCCGCCCATAATAACTGTAGAGCCTGCCTTACGGAAACGGTCAGCTATTTTGTATGCTTCATAAGAATTAGATGTAGCGCAGGATATCCCTACCAGACTGCCGCCTATAAAATCTTTATTTGACCAAAACAGTTTTTGATTATATATTTTGATCGTATAGTCTTCAGGAGTAAGGGCAGGAAGTATAAAAAGAGAAAAAGTAGCAGGGGCATTGTAGAATAAACTAAGAGTAAAGCGAATGACAGGGTGGCTGGTAGAAGGTAATATAAGTATGAGCTTTTTTTTCGCGGCCATGTTAATAAAGTATATCTTAAACCTATTGATTACTCAATAGGCATTTTGTGTATACATTGAGGCCGGGCTTCGGCATAGTTCATAGTTGACGCAACGCAGGGGAGTCTGTTATAATAACGCATATGGGAGTTGCCTACCACAAAGCCATAAATGTTACAACAGGTGAAATCATAGCCGACAATGTCAGAATTGCCCAGGATTTTATGAGCCGCTCGATTGGGCTCTTAAATAGGCAAAATTTAAATGAAAATGAGGCTTTGCTTATCAAACCTTGCCCATCCATACATACCTTTTTCATGAAGTTCCCCATTGATGTCTTATTCCTGTCCAAAGAAGGCAATATAGTAAAGATCGCGCATTCTTTGAAACCATGGAGACTATCTGGTTGTTTACTAGGCTGTTTCATGGTATTAGAGCTCCCGCCTGGCAAGGTATTAAAAACAACAATAAAGCTTGGAAATGTAATTGAAATATGCTAATATATTAATGTCCAATTAAGCATATTGATTGCTGTAACATAAATTATTGTTTAATGTTATAAGAAAATAATGTCCAAAACATCAAAAATAACACAGAATATAAGGAATTATGTTCTTTCAAGAAAAAGAAAGAATTGTAATATAAGCTGTAGAACAATTGCAGATGAAACGGGTGACAAGTTTAAGATGATCATATCAAAATCAAGCGTAAACGTGATCTTAAAAGGCGCAAGATTAAGTAGCCCTGTAGGCCGTAATGTTGCTAAGATCTATAGGCCCAGCGGAGAAACTGATGGCGCGGGATACGCGTTCCTTTTGGCTGCAAATTATTTGTTGGGTTTTTCCAGGATATTGGCTACTACTTTGCGTAAGTTGGCGCCGTCTATTCGTATGAAATGGGATACTTTGGAGGCGATTAGCGAGGCCTGGATCATGGCGCGGGCTGTTTACAATGTGCCACTTGCAAAAATTGAAAATTACAATAAAAATGACCTTTGGTTTATTACCGGTAGAAAAGCTAATAAAGGCCTGTTAAAACAGTATATTAACGCCTTCATTGATACACAACATATTGGCTATCAATTAGTTAGCGAAATTGCTCATGTTCTGCAGGATGTCCATTATCTTAAAATTTATCTGGCTGATAACACATTTTATATGTTAGACGGCCAGCTCAAAAGCGTTTGGAAAGACGCCAAAATACCAATTGATTATTGTACAACAATAGATATTGCAAATAGTTATATAAACAAAAAAATTTTTGGATCTGAGCCATTTGTTGTTTTCAATGCGTTTCCTGAGACAGTGCTGGGAGATGAGATATCAGATTTTATTTTTAGCATAGACGGTTCTTTAAGCCAAAAGAGGATAAGAAAGATAGAACTTATTGCGCCACAAGGTGTTATAATAAAAGAAATACCTTTTGTGGTTCCTGAAAGGCGCAATTTTATTCTTGGTATCTGGCCTTGGCAGTATAAATTGATCGCTGATCTTGAAAAGCGAAAGACAGCGGCTAAAATTTTTATTGATGGCATTGGACAGGAATTTTATTTGTGCGAGGACCGGGCAAGATTCGCGCAACATGCTAATAATATTGATGTTATGTTAAGGCTTATTGTCATAAAAAGCACCAAAGATGGCCCGGCCTTGCTGGGCGTTTTTACTAACGCAGATCAAGAAAGCTGGACAGCGGCGCGTGTCGTGGAACGCTATCTGCGCCACTGGCCGGATGTTGTCGTCGGGCATAAGCTATTTTTAAGAGCTTCTAAAATGCCCCTATATCTTGAAGATTTTATATCTTCGGAAAAAATGTTTGTTAACGCCAAGAAGATAAATGAGACGAATGATCCGGACGCGTGGTTCTTGATACTCGTGGAGATTTTGAATGATTTTTGCAAAAGAAATTTTTTTCCTGAGGTGTGCGCGTCCTGGAGCTTGCTTAAGATGAGAGAGCTGTTTTATAAACAGAGGGGCTTCATAAAGAGAGATATGGATGAGGATATTTTATTTAAGTTATTTAACTCCAATATGTTAGAAGAAAAAGATATTACCAATTTTGCTTCCGCGAAGTTTAACGAAGCCAATATTTTTGATAGCTCTGGCAGGCAGCTCCGAATAATTTCTGCCGCATAAAACTTAACCCAAAAAAATTTCAAAGTCATCGTATTTTTTAAAGTCTCTGCATGCCATAACCTCTTTCATTGCAAAAGAAAACGCTACCTTTTTAACAAAACTTTTTGTTGACATATATGTATATAATATGATATATTTCTTGTGCGACAAAAATCGGTATCGGATCGGCAGATCCATTATAAAAATCTGATGAAATACGCCACAGTAAACAAAAGATTTCGATATTGTATTTTCACCGGGTCGTCATTTGCCGATCTCCTGCCTATTGGTAGGCAGGTAATAATTGACAAAAGACGATCCGGTATTTTTTTGCAGATGTTAATAATGAGATTAAAAAAGTTTTTCAAAAGCTGTAGTTTAAGAAATGGCGGCCAAGCTATCGTAGAGTATTTTATTTTGCTTGTCCTCATAGCTGCTCTTACAATTATTGGAGGTTCTGTTTTGTTCGGCAAGGTAAAAACAACAACTAACAATTTCAGGGACGCAGCTTATGAGAAAATGGCTCCATATCCGGGCCCGTAAGTATAACAATTTTATATCAGAGCGTTGCCATGAATAAAAGAGCTGGCCAGTCAGTTTTGGAATACGCAATCTTAATATCTGCTTTATGCGCTGTTTATATTACCATGTCAGCTTATATGCATCATGCTGTGAATGCAAAATTGCTTTCTGTGCAGGACAGGGTTAATGAAGCGGTGCGATAGGAGTTCGTATGAGTCATGTGAAGAAATTGTTCAGCGCGGGACAATCAGTTTTAGAATACGCGATGTTGCTTGCTATTGTCAGCGCGGCCTTTATAACTATGGCCGTTTATGTGAGAAGGGCTATGCAGGGCCAGCTTTATCAAATTGAAAAGAGGACTGTTGCAAAGGCAGAGGTAAATACGTATGCAACGTCCGATGGTTGTCCGCCAATGTGTATTTGATGGGCGCGTTATTCCTGCCAGAGGCGGGCTCAAGGAGAAAACATGAGAACTAAAAAAGGTCAGATAATGATTGAATACGCGGTTATGTTCACGGTAATAGTCGCGGCTGTAATAGTTGCCTCAATTATGTTGATCAAACCGTCTTTGAACAAATTTTTTGGTACGACAGCAAGGGTTATTGACAACGCGTCTACCAGGGTTGAAAGCAATTTTTAATCCAGAAAGGATAGGCCTGCTCAATTCCATTAAGGGCAGGGCCTAATGAAATATTCCGGAGGGAGAGAGGGGGTGGAAAACAGATGAAGAAAGTGTTTGGCAGGGTAGGGCAAAGCACGTTGGAATATGTAATAGTGTTGACGGCGATCGTGGCGGCTATTCTTTTTGCAGCCGCGCAGTTTATCAAACCGTCTGTTAACAAAATATACGGCGATGCTGGTACAACGTTGAATGCGAGCGGAACGTTGTTTGGTAATGCCGTAGGCGGAGGTTTGAACCTTACAGCAGGCGCGGCAGCAGGCGCGGCAGCAGGCGCGGCAGGCGCGGCAGCCGGTTCAACCGCGATATAGTAAGAAACGCCAGATTTTTTTGGCGAGAGGAGGTGTTAACGAGAATGCTTAGATGGTTAAACGCAAAGAGAGGCCAGAATACAGCCGAATACGCTATCCTTATCGGTGTTATCGTGGCAGCGGCTATCGCTATGCAGATATATATAAGGCGCGGTATGCAGGCCAGAATAAAAGATGCTGTTGATTTTACCAGGACAGCGGATGACGACGCGGGCAACGGATTGTTTAATCAGAGCCAGTATGAGCCGTATTATCTGAATACCACTTTTGCAACGACTCAGAGCGGCACGAAGAGCCAAGAATTGCAGGTGGGCGGCGGTGTTGTTGTGAACGCTATCAGCGAAGGGACGCAGAGGTCAGGGAACCAGACATACTCTAATTATATGCTGGGTAACTAACAAATAAGCAAATTTAAGGAGGTGAAAATAGATGCGCAAGTGTTTTAGTAAAAGAGGCCAGAGCACTCTTGAGTACGCGGTTTTAATAGTAGTCATAATCGCGGCTCTTATAGCTATGCAGGTATATTTAAAGCGTGGCATACAGGGCCGCATGAGAGAATCTTCTGACCAAATAGGAGAGCAGTTTTCACCGGGTTACACAGTTTCTAACCGCGTGACGAACACGTTCTCGAACACGCTGGAAACAACGGACGCGTATTCTACAACGACGGAGATACTAAATCAGTTCCAGAACGTGACCGGAGCAGAGAACGTAATGGCGGCTGCTAATGAGTACTGGGGAAAGTAATGTTAAGAAAATACGCGAACACTTTGACTGCGCTCAGTGTAAACAGACAGAGTAATGCAAGGGCGCGCGCCCTCCGCGCGCCCGCATTATTCTGTCTGTGGCGCGGCGTGAGAGCTTGTCTTGAGCGCAACCGAAGGGGCCAACAGGCCATAGAATACGCTGTGTTGATATCAGCTATCATCGCGGCTTTATTATTCATGTATATGTACGCTAGGCGTGGATTGCAGGCGGCTATAAAATCGTCGGCTGACCAGATAGGCCCGCAGAGCCACAACGAGCCTTTGGCCGGGGTTGTGAAGACAACAGGCAATGCCACCATGTCAACAGTTACAAACGATTTGACGCAGGTCAATAAGATCGGAGAGGAAACATATTATGATTATCAATCCGTCTCAACATCGCAGGGGCTTTCGGAGACGCATACGCAGGAGTGATTAGATGATGCGAAAAAGAGGCCAATCCGTTATGGAAACAGCTGTTCTTATATTAATTATTGTAAGCGCTCTTATAGCTATGCAGGTCTACTTAAAGCGCGGCATACAGGGCCGCTTGAGAACCAGCATTGACAGTATAGGCGAACAGTATGACCCGCAGGCAACAAGCTCAAATTTTACTGTAGGCCACACTAGCAATGTAGAGACAACAACGAACACAAGCACACAGCAAAAGGTTGTGAGCGGCGGCTATGATGACCTGGGTGGCGGGATGTGGACCGGCGCTCCTCCTGTAAAGGAAAATGTTATTACAACAGACTCAAGGATCGAAATATATTATGACAACACAACAAAAACCGGCTATGAGACTGTCGCAAACCCATAATTGAAGAAGAAATGACAAATGCCAAATTTCAAATGACAAATGGAGCCCCAATGACCAAAGTCAAATTTAAAAATTTGTATTTGGGATTTCGTTTGGGTTTTGGATCTGGGATTTCGAGATCATATAAAGGACAGGCCTTGGTTGAGCTGGCTGTGTTCGGCGCATTTTTTCTTATACTGCTGGGCGTTTTGTTATCTTATGGCCTTAAATATAACTTTCAGCAAAAGGCCCAGATGACAGTTTTCAGGCGCGCTTTAAAAATAGCTTCAGATCAAGGCAGAGGCATTGGCGCCGCGATGATTTTGGAGGACCGCGCTATACCCGATCCAACTACGATGTTTGGCATAGGTTTTACCGCTCCCATTGTGGCTTCAGCTTCAGTCCAGCGCGATCATATGATGCATGCCCAGCCTGTTGACGAGGATTCCTTAAGCGGAACTGTGATGGATATTCAGACAAGCCGAGACGGCTCAGAGGAGACACAGGCGTGGATGCGGCGCATATATAAGACAGCTGCTTTTCGGGTTGAATATTTGGTGCCCAAAGAAAACTTAGACAAATATCGGGAGATCTTTGGCTCCTCTCTCCTTGCTTTGAAAAGCGGCGGTTCAATAGAGGATCAGGGCTCATGGGCGTCAACGAGTGACGATGAAGCTGATATGACTCTTCTGGAAAACGGTAGCAAAGCCTATACTGCCATAAGGATTATTGATACCTGCTCCGGAGAAATTTCTGATTATGATACTTGTTATACACAGGCGCGCCAGTTGGTAGATCCGGAATTTTGCAAGAGAAAATGTGAGCTGGCTAAGGGGCCAGGTTCTGATACTGACTGCGCCAGCGTATGCAATATTGAAACTAATCCGCCAAACCAGACGGACAGAATATATGACGACTTAAAGGGAGGCGCCTGGTATGCGGCAGATTGGGAGGGTCCACAGCCTTCTGTCGCGCCTCCTGCCGTGCAGGTAAATCCTAACTATAACTTTCCATATTTAAGCGGATATAAAAACGATGGGACTATTGTGCCGGCATTATTCAGCTTTTCAGGGGCGAGGTCCGCGGGTGACCCAGTGAAGCAAATGGCCATGGGCCTTCATAGCGATATGACACAAAATGTTGTAAGAAACGAATCAATGGCCAAGACAGAGACGACAGGCGCTATCTCAACGCAGGAAGACGCTGTTTGGACGGATACATTGAATAGAACGCTCGTCCATCAGGATAATATAAATGCCAACGGATTTGAAAAGATCCCGGCTTCCGGACAACCGGGTGATTTCGTAAACGTGAGAACGCGCAATGTTGTGTCAGATGTTTCTGGTTCATTGAGCCAGGCGCAGGTGACTGTAAAATAATTTAGCGCGTTGGTGAATAAATAAGTTGGCGAATTGGCGAGTAAACGAGTTGGCGAGCGGGAAGACATGAAAGAAAAAATGTCAATAAAAATATTGAATTGGCAAACTGACAGAGGGCAGGCCATTCGACTACGCTCAGGGCAAGCAACCCTGGAGTTGACAGTGGCGCTGATACTTATCGTGATACTTTTGATGGCTGGGGTTAAGGTATTCCTTTGGCTCAACGAAGGCTTGGTGCACAGACAAGTTTCTTATGAAAATACGCGCGTTGCAGCAGGGAACACATCGCCAGAAACAGTCAGTTTGGATGCTTACTTGGATAATGTTGAACCGCAAGATTTGGTGATAAGAGGCGCAAATGGTGGCACGGAGGTAGATTTCAATGAACCATTTAATGCGACATTTAATATCTTTGCAACATCTAACTAAGGCAAAGAGCAAGAGCGGGCAAATCGCTACACTTCTCTTATTGTCCCTGGTCATTATGTTGATATTTGTCATGGTCACTGTGAACCTTGGCAATGTCGCGGTTGATGCGACAAAAATTGCCAATGCCGCGGATAGCGCTGTGCTTCAATTGGCCTCTAATCTATCCACAAAGGCGAGGATGCTGTATGAGGGGTTGGGGAATAGATATGAGAAGTGCCAAAAGACAGGGTATCTTGCTTTGGCTGCGGCTGTTGTCGCTGCCATAATAGTAACAGTAGCGAGTCACGGAGCCGCGTCTCCATATGCTGTAGCTTTTGTAGCAGCTGTTGCCGGTGGCATAGGAGGTGCGATTGCAGGAACCGGTTGGGCACAGGGCGCTGTTACAGGCGCAGCAGTTGGTTTTTCCATAGGTTCTCTTGGAGCTAGCTTTGCTGCAGACGTTGAAGCCGGAGGATCAGGTATCGCAGGAGCGGGCACAGAATTAAATTGTGCCGGAGCAACATTTACATTCACTGTTCCAGTTGTTGTCTTAACTCCAGCCGCTGCTTTCGCTGCCGCGGGTTTAGCTGCTACAGTTTACAACGCATCTGTGCAGGATAAAATACCTTCTACATTACTATCTCAACTTCAAAAAGACCTTTCTAAATTGGAGGAAAAAGACCGTTTTCGCGAGAGCGCATTTTATACGGCGTTAACACAAGTGGTTGATGATCCTAATGTTCATGCGGATACCGATGATATAAATGCTAATACAAACACAACTGAATTTATATCACGGTTTGCCTGGTGGTGGCACAGCAGGCTGACGCAGTTTGCAAAAGTGCGAAATGAGCAGGTAGCGCCCCTGAATGAGTTTTTAACAGAAATGAGAGATTTTCGGGATTTTGCGTATCAGGCTTATGCTGGCAAAGGTTATGCTGAAAAGATCCACTCCTCGGGTTATTTGGAGAGAGCAGATTATAAATGGAGCGTTGATGACGAGGGTAGCGAAGTAGTTGTTACTGGAGCGGATATAGGCGTAGTGGATGGCCTGATTGTGGGCTTACTGCGGTCCCTTCACGCGTTTAATTTTGATACAACAATGAAAGACGGGTCTCTAATATGGAAACCGGGCCCTGCTCCCAAGGACGTGTATACTTGGGCTGACGAAGAGTGCGGCTCCGTAGAAGAAGGCAGCGGTAAGTGTTCTCCGCCGCCATCCAGCTTTGACTATTTAGATTTGATAGCCGACGATTTGCGGGAAATGGTTGGGTTTATGAACGGCGTTGTCCCTCCTGCTTTTCAAGAGTGGGTTGAAATGCAGTGTGGCAATGTTAATTCAGGGGGATGTGGAACGGAGGATTTTTGGAGTCACTCGTGGGTAGCTAATCTGCAGGCGCAGTATAATGAATTAATAGCAAATTCTAATGCTCTCGCGGGCTGGGATGGCTGGAGGTATTATTTTTATGATCCAGAGAACCCGGCTGACACAGGCACATATTACGTTCAACTTCAAGCATACATTGATATTCTGACGAGTTTGAAAAGAGAGCTCATTGATATCAGGAGCAAGCGCTTGCCTGTATGCCAGGAAGGTATTTATGATACGGTCAATCCGTTGGTTTGCAATGTTTGTGCCAGCGCTTGTGATGTGTCTATGTGCACAGGCCCCGGCTGTTCTTGGAGCCCGTATCTGGACGATGGAACTTTTTATTGGCATTGCGTGTCTCTTTGCAGCGCTTGTGTGTTGAATCCTCCCTGCAGGCTTAGCATAGGAGGAGGTACCATAGATACTAATTCAGATGATGAATTTATACCGGCAATTGACGCCATTGACGATTTGATCGGCCGTATGGCTGATTTTAGGAATGAGATAAAACGCTGGTCAGATGAAATGGACAGCTATAT
>Ga0051987_10000532_pt1 | contig 20986 bp, 17 predicted proteins | sample CryGey08umfilter_2_FD_58083 | JGI IMG/M metagenome (GOLD analysis project Ga0051987, IMG submission 58083) | Groundwater microbial communities from aquifer in Utah, USA - Crystal Geyser 4/10/14 0.8 um filter | ecosystem: Environmental > Aquatic > Deep subsurface > Groundwater | place: USA: Utah... | reverse complement strand
GGCTGAAGCTATTGTCGGAAAGTGTCTTATTCATCCCTTAGCTGCTTTTTCTTCAAATATTTGTGGGACTTGGAATATTCTTGAAGCTTGCCGAAATTCAAAACAAGTCCAGTCAATTGTGATCGCGTCAAGCGATAAAGCTTACGGGAGCCATAAAGATCTTCCTTACAATGAAGATCTTGCTTTAATGGGAAAGCATCCTTATGATGTTTCTAAAAGCTGCGCTGATCTGATCGCGCATGCCTATTCGTATACCTATGGCCTGCCTGCCGTTGTTACCAGATGTGGAAATATTTTTGGGCCCGGAGAATATCATTATTCAAGGATCATACCTGATGCTATCAGGTGCGCCTTGCGGGGAAAAACCCTCCTTATAAGAAGCAACGGCCGATATACGAGAGATTATATTTATGTTGATGACATTGTTGAAGGATATACCCTCTTGGCTGAAAATACAAAAAAGCTAAATTTAAATGGCGAGGCCTTTAATTTTAGCAATGAAAAACCGATCACTGTGCTTAAATTAGTTAAAACTATTTACCGAAGTGCCAGCAAGAAAACTAATTATAAGATACTGAACCACGCTAAATATGAGATCAAACATCAATATTTATCATCGTTAAAGGCAAGGAAGATATTGAATTGGAAACCAAAATATAGTTTGGAAAAGAGCTTAGCAAAAACTATTGAATGGTATAAAGATAAAAATGATAAAAAATAAAAGAATTTTGATCACAGGAGCAACTGGCTTTATAGGAGCAAATCTCGCAAGGCTTTTCTTAAAAAAAGGCGCTCAAATTTCAGTACTTTTAAGACATGCCTCTATCGCTTGGAGGATAAAAGATATTATAAAGGATATTGATAAATATTCCGTTGATTTGTTAGAACGCAAAAACTTACAAAGGATCATTAAGCGTATCAGGCCTGAGATCATTTTTCATACAGCCGTCTATGGCGGCTATTTTTTTCAGAATGATCCGAGAAAAATCTTAGAAACCAATTTTATGGGCTCGGTTAATTTAATTGAGGCTTGTCAGGGGGTCGATTTTAAACTTTTTGTAAATACGAGTTCTTCTTCAGAATACGGCATAAAGGACTCCCCGATGCGCGAAAACGACCTGTTGGAGCCTTCGAATGATTACGGGAGTTCCAAGGCTTGCGCTACTTTGTTCGCTTACTCTAGGGCCAAAAAAGAGGGATTGCCTCTGGTTACGTTGCGTCTTTTTTCTCCGTATGGTTACTACGATGATCCGTCTCGTTTGATACCTTCAGTTATATTGTCTTGTTTGAAAGGCAAGGCCCCTTGCGTATCTAAACCAGATAACGTAAGAGATTTTATTTTTATTAATGATATCCTGGATCTTTATGAATTGCTCCTTAAATATAAAAATAAGGTAGGAGCAAAAATATTTAATGTTGGTTCGGGCAGCCAATATACAGTGGCTGAGGTCGTCAATAAGATCATCAAATTGACAGGGGGAAAAGTAAGCCCTAAATGGGGAGCTATCGTAAACTCTAGAACTGAGCCAGATTTTTGGCAAGCGGATATTACAAAAGCTAAGCGGGAATTAAATTGGGCCCCTAAAACAAATCTATCGCATGGGTTAGAGAAAACGATCCATTGGTTTCAAAATAATAAACATCTTTACGAAAATGTCAATAAAAGTCTCAGATTATATCATTGATCTATTGGCGCGGGAAAATGTCGGCTGCGTCTTTGAAGTATGCGGCGGCGCCATCACGCATCTGCTTGATTCCTTATATGAAAGAAAAGATATTAAGGTAATATCCATGCATCACGAACAGGCTGCTGCAATGGCTGCGGAAGGTTTTGCGAGATCGCACGCAAGTGTAGGTGTGGCAATGGCTACAAGCGGCCCCGGTGCCACAAATATGATAACAGGTATCGCAAGCTGCTATTTTGATTCGATCCCCAGCATATTCATCACAGGCCAGGTAAACACGTATGAGTTTAAGTTCAACAAACCTGTCAGGCAGATCGGGTTCCAGGAAACAGATATTACAAAGATAGTCAAGCCAATCGTTAAAGATGCTGTTTTGATCAAAGATCCCGGAACAATACGCTATTATCTTGAAAGGGCTTTCTGTATCGCAAGATCAGGCCGCCCGGGCCCGGTACTTTTAGATATTCCTATGAATATTCAGAGAGCCCGGATCAATCCTCGCTTGTCTAAACCTTTCTCTGTTCCTCTTAAAAATAGGCCCAGTTACGCTTTGGATAAAAACAACTTTGCTAAGGCCATCGATCTGTTGAAAACTGCTTTAAGGCCAATTATTCTCGTAGGGGGTGGAGTCAGGCTCTCAAAGGCAGAAAATGAACTCTTAAAATTAATTGATAAGACAGGGGTGCCTGTTGTCTCATCGTTAATGGGGTTAGATGCCTTCCCTCATGATCATCCAGCTTTTGTCGGTTTTATAGGAACTTACGGGAATCGTTACGCTAACCTTTGTCTTGCTAATTGTGATCTTCTTTTAGCTTTAGGGACAAGGTTCGATACAAGGCAAACAGGGACAAAACCCGAAACCTTTGCAAGGGCAGCCAAAAAAATTCATGTGGATATCGACCCCTACGAACTTAATAATAAGATTAAGGTTGATATTGCCGTTGAATCCGATATAAAGGATTTCTTGGTATTATTAAATGAAAGAATGGGCGCCTATGATAAAAAAAGGATCTCTGTTTGGAAAAACATAATTCAAAACAATAAGAATAAATATCCATCTTTTGGATTCCCTAAGGGCGATGCCATAGCGCCGAATTTTTTAATGCATCAGCTATCCGCATATCTTTCTAAAGATGCGATCGTCTGTGTCGATATAGGGCAAAATCAGATATGGGCCGCACAATCTTTATTCTTATCCGATAAAAGGCGTTTTTTAACGCAAGGCGGGATGGGCGCAATGGGATCCGCTTTACCGATGGGTATAGGGGCTTCTTTTGCTAATCCCGCAAGACAAGTGGTTGTGATAACCGGCGATGGCGGATTTCAGCTCAATATCCAAGAACTTCAGACCATTTTTCACCATCGACTACCTATCAAGATTATATTATTAAATAATTCTTGTTATGGCATGGTCAGGCAGTTCCAGAAACAGTATTTTAATTCCAGGTTCCAATCTACGACAATCGGCTATAGTTGCCCTGATTTTCAAGATGTCGTTTCTGCTTATAAGATTCCCTGTTCCCGGGTTTCCTCCCGCAAAGAAGCTGACATAGCTTTTAAGAGGCTTTTTAAGGACAGGAAACCTATGTTTTTAGAAGTAAAGATCCGCCGATCAGTTGAAGTAAAGCCTAAATTGGGTGTCGGCAAACCGATCGAAGAACAGGAGCCAACTTTACCTGCCGGGGAACTAGAGTCTTTGATGATGATAAAACCTATACGAAATAGTAACGGACGAAAAAAATGAAATCAGAAAGTAACATTCGAAAAAAGATCCACGCAGCTGTCAGGCAACTGCACGCTTTAAAAAAGAAGACAGAACAATTTGTTCCTGGAAAGTCTTTTTTGAATTATGCCGGCAGGGTCTATGATGAAAAAGAGATCATTAATCTTGTTGACGCTTCTTTGGATTTCTGGCTGACAGCAGGCAAATATGCCGCACAATTTGAGAAAGATTTTGCCAAGTTTTTAGGCATAAAATACTGTCTTCTTGTTAATTCAGGTTCTTCTGCTAATCTTTTGGCTATAACTTCCCTAACATCGCCTCTTCTAAAAAATAGGCGGTTAAAAGAAGGGGATGAAGTTATCACCACAGCCTGTGGATTTCCTACGACCCTCAATCCGATCATTCAGAATCGGCTTATTCCTGTCTTTATTGATGTGGAATTAGGGACTTATAATATTCAAGTTGAAAGAATAGAAAAAGCCATAACAAATAAAACAAAAGCGATCTTTGTTGCCCATACGCTTGGTAATCCTATAGATCTGGATAAGATCGTAAAAATAGCAAATAAGCATAAGCTGTGGTTTATTGAAGATAACTGCGATGCGCTGGGTTCAATTTATCGGGGCAGGCATACCGGGACTTTTGGGCATATTTCAACATCCAGTTTCTATCCTGCCCATCACATGACAATGGGTGAAGGCGGCGCCGTTCTAACAAATGATCCTCTTTTACGGCGTATCATTTCATCTTTGAGGGATTGGGGAAGAGATTGCTGGTGCGCTCCCGGACACGATAACACCTGTGACAAGAGGTTCGCTCAACAATTCGGTTCGTTACCACCGGGATATGACCACAAATATGTCTATTCTCATATCGGCTACAACTTAAAAGCAACGGATATGCAGGCTGCTGTCGGCTGTACGCAGCTAAAAAAAATGCCTCATTTTATTAGGATAAGAAAAATGAATTTTGATTTTCTTTATCGTCATCTTAAACGCTATGAAGAATATTTTATTTTACCGAAAGCTACTAAAAATGCGAGCCCAAGCTGGTTTGGTTTTCCTCTAATGGTCAGGAAGGACGCGCCATTCACAAGAAATGATATTGTTAAGTTTTTGGAGGGGAAACGCATAGCGACTCGGATGCTTTTCGGTGGAAATCTTCTTCGGCAACCCGCGTACCGGCATATACGGTGCCGTATCGTTGATAGACTAAACAATACGGATTTAGTCATGAATGATCTATTCTGGATTGGTGTTTATCCAGGTATCACGAAAGAAATGAGGGAGTCCATTATTAAGGCCTTTGACTCATTTTTAAAAAAATATTCTTAAGATTTTTCCTATGACTAATAAGATTTTTTTTATCGCTAATAATCATATTGGCGATTGGGGTTTGAGCGGTGGAGATAGGATTTTTATAGAATTAGCGCGAAACTGGAAAAAGAACGCTGATCTAACGTTTATTGGAACAGAAGAAGCCATTACTGTAAGCAAAAGAGAGGGCCTTTTTGACATCACGTACTTAAAAACTTCAGACTCTTTGGGTTTTACAAAGGATAATGTTTTTACTCTTAGGTCAATTTTAAAAAATTTTATTATCAAGCTATTTCGCGGGGTATCTTTCGTCTTTCGCAATAAAAGATTATTCCAAGGTTTACCTCTGATCTATTCCGTTTCTGACTTTTATCCAGACTCGATTCCCGCTTTTATCATAAAAATATTCAACCGTCGATCCATTTGGATAGCCGGCTTTTTTCTTTTTGCTCCTGCGCCGTGGCAAAAAGACTCCCCATATAAGGGAAGGGATTTTTTCAGAGGGTTCCTTTATTGGCTATCTCAAAGACTCGCCTATTGGATGATCAAGCGTTACGCGGATCTCGTTTTTGTTACATCAGAACCTGATGTGATAAAGTTTGTCACAAAAAATCGTCCTGCTTCAAAGATCATTGTCATAAAAGGCGGGGTAGACCTGCGGCCATCTTCGGACTACCTTTCATCTTCATACATGATCTTTTCTAAAAATAAAATCTACAGTGCCTGCTTTGTAGGTAGATTCCACCCGCAAAAAGGAGTCCTTGCCTTAATAGATATCTGGAAAGAGGTAGTCAGAAAAGTACCGGGCGCGAAACTTGCTATGATAGGTAATGGCCCGCTGGAAGATGAAGTGCGTAAAAAAATTGAGGAGAACGGATTGAGTAATAATATCGTGCTTTTTGGTTTTTTAGATGGAGAAGATAAATTTAAGATATTCAAACAAAGTAAAATTGTTGTTCATCCAGCGACTTTTGATAGTGGCGGTATGGCAGCGGCAGAAGCCATGGCGTGGGGCCTGCCCGCGGTGGGCTTTGATCTGGAGGCGTTAAAAACATACTACTCCAGAGGGATGGACAAGGCGCCGATAGGTGACTATTTAGCCTTCGCGAATGCGATATTAAAACTTTTGAACAATAACGAGTACTATGTTCAAAAGGGGAAAGAAGCTCGGGATTATATTGTACAGGAGTGGGATTGGAATAAGCGCGCGCATGAAATTTTAAATAAAATGGAGTTACTCGGCCTGACAAAATGATAACGACATTAATTTCGCCACCGTCTCGAGTAATAAATCATTACAGGCCGCCTATGGCGCTTATGTATCTTTCCGGCTATCTGAAAAAAAACGGAGAAGACACTAGGATCATTGACGAGACGCTTAAAGATCAGATAAGGGACAAAAAATTTGTCACCAACAGATCCAATCTTTTAAATTTAATAACAGACAGCATTATTAGCCGCGTTAAAGACTTGCCTACGGACATAATAGGAATAACTTGCTATACGCCTGAGATCTATGAGGTAGAACAATTGGCTAAAAAGATAAGGATTGTTAAGCCTGACGCTACCATTATTGTTGGCGGAATTCATCCAACACTTTATCCGCAAGACTTATTAGGGCCAGATTCGTTGATAGATTTTGTTGTGGTAGGAGAGGGTGAGTTAACGCTTCTAGAGCTTGTTCGCGCGATTAGATCAGGTAAATCTGATTATTCATGTATTGACGGTATCGGTTTTTTTGATAAATCGTCCCTTAGGATCGTAGTCACGAAAAATAGGCCTTTGGTTAAAGACCTTGATGAAATATCGGACCCCGATTATAGAGATCTGGATATGAATTTCTACACTACTGCATCCCCCTACGCGATACGGGGTGTTTTTTCAAGAAGCTTCTATATTTCTTCCTCTCGCGGATGTCCCTCCTCGTGCTCTTTTTGTGTCTCAAAAAAACTACGAGAACATCATGGCATAAAGCAATTTGTAAGGCTCCGTTCTCCGGAGTCTCTTTATAATGAGATAAAAACATTAAGTGAGAAATTCGCAATTGACGCTTTTTATTTTATTGATGATCTTTTTACGCTTAAAAAAGAAAATGTCTTTGCCTTTTGCGAACTGCTTGTTAAGAATAGATCCCATCTTGTTTGGGGCTGTTCCTCTAAGGTAAACACTGTTGACTACGCTATGCTAAAGGCTATGCGCTTAGCTGGATGCGTGCAGATAGATTTTGGCGTTGAAAAAGGAAGCGATGAAGCTTTGCGCGCTCTTAAAAAAGGTACCACTATTGCTCAAATTAAGGATACATTTAATAATTGTCACCATCTGGGTATCAGAACATTCGCGAATCTACTCGTCAATACTCCAGGAGAGACCGAAGAAGACTTAGGAGACATTATCACGCTTATTAAGTCCATCAAGCCAAACATAATTTCTATTAATGTATTTACGCCTTATCCCGGTTGCGAGATATTCGATGAGGCCTGTTTTAGCTTAAAGCGTGAAGATTATCCGCGGCTTATGGGAGACCCCGCAAAATTAATGGCGGCAGACCCTCAGAAGTTCAAATTTGCCAAGCATGCGATTAACTTGGGGCAATGGGGCCCAAAAACTATGAAGAAGTACAACAAGATCATTCCAAACTTAGCTATATATTTTGACTTGAAATACATCAAATGTCTGATATTCTCAAAAAGAAAAATAGACTATGTCCGCCAATTTCAATTTCTTATCAAAGAATTTATACTCCAGAAATTTTAAATCTTTATGAAATGTCCCCTTTGTGATACACAAAACTCCATAAAACAATTCGATACCGGTAATGTGCATGGAAGGCATGTCTTTGATGCTCAGGATCACTTTGAGCTCTACCGTTGCGCTGAGTGCGGAGTTTTTTTCTTGTCCAATGTTATCGTAAATGATACCTATTACAAGAAGTATTACCCTAAAAACTATTACAATGAAGCGCAGGAATTGGGATGGATCAAGATCCCGCTTGAATGGCTCAACAGGTTCTCGTTCCAGCAAAAAGAGAGTAGCATTCTTAAATGCCTGAATAATAAGGAAAACGGAAAGCTCAGGATCCTTGATGTTGGCTGCGGTCGAGGCGACTTCTTGGGTTTTTTGAATAAAGACATATATGAAACTCATGGCATCGAGATCAACCCGCAAGGTTACGCCATCTGCCAACAAAAGAATATCCATGTTTACAACCAAGGACTCAAACAAATTCATTTTGAGGATAGATCTTTCGATATTATCACCTTATGGCATGTTATTGAACATCTCCAGGCTCCGAAAGAGATGCTTACAGAGATTAGGCGTATTCTAAAAGATACTGGGGTATTGGTGATCGCGACCCCCAACACGGCAAGCCTTGGATTTAAAGTCGGTCAAAGCCGATGGTTCCATCTGGATTCACCTAGGCATATTATTCTTTACAACCAAAATTCCATGAAAAAACTTCTTGATGAATTCGGTTTTAATATCGCTTGCGCAGTCAATTCATTTTTTGATTATCCGCTGGATTTATTTTGGAGTTTGCGTATACTGGTATGGAAGATTTTGGCCTTGCCGTTCTATATCCCGTTGAAAATACTAAGCCGCGAAACACTGATGTTTGTTTGCACAAAAATGAGACCTTAATATGAAAAAAAGGTACAAATGAGTGATGTTCTTCTGATCCACGCGCCGATCATTCTCTATAGAGATAAGTCTGAAATTGAACAATTCCGCTGGCACGGAGGCGATGAGCGCTCTTACCAGCCCTTCGGGATTCTTTATCTGGCGGCTTGTCTAGAAAAAGCGAGCCATTCTGTCACGATCATGGATGTCGCACCGGAAGGCAAGACCTTAGAAGATATCCTGCTTGAGATCGACATGATCAAGCCAAAAGTCATCGGTATTTCTTCCATGACAACTAGCATTCCCTCTGCCGTAGCTTTAGCTCAGAGTATAAAGCAAAAATATGGAAATTCTATTCCTGTGGGCTTAGGAGGCGTCCACTTATGTTGTGACCCGACTTTTTTGGAACGGTTTAAAATGTTTGATTTCGGCGTGGTCGGAGAAGGAGAGAAGACTTTTATAAATATTGTAGGACGAATTAAAAAAGGAGAGCGGATCTCAGGCACTTTCCAGGGAGAAATAACCGAGGATCTTGATGACATACCCTTTCCCGCCAGGCACCTCATGAACTCAAAGATATATCTCAGGGAAGAACAGCTTAAATTCGAAGTCCCGGCCGCAGGTATCATGGGCTCCCGCGGTTGCCCTTATCACTGCAGTTTTTGTTGTATTCCATCCATTGGCCGCCGTGTCCGTATACGTTCCGCTAAAAATGTCATAGATGAAATGGAGTCCATCTATGATACGTGTCGCGGATTTTATAGTTTTGTAGATGATTGTTTTACGATCAGTAAAGAACACACGCTATCCTTTTGTCAAGAGATCATTAACAGAAAGCTAGATGCAAAGTGGATCATCTCAACTCGGGCCAATACCATGGACGAGGAAGTTGCCAAGGCCCTGGCTCGCGCCGGATGCACCGATGTCTATTTTGGTGTTGAATCAGGCAACGAAAGGGTCAGAAATGAAGTAATTAAAAAACAGGCCACCGATAAACAAATCGCCCGGGCTATTGCAGTTTGTAAGAAAGAGAGGATCCTGACCAATCTATTTCTTATGGTCGGTTTTCCTGGAGAAACAAAAAAAGAGATGATGGATACGACGCGCATCGGCAATAAGATGGGAGCTGACATGATAGGTATCCACATCACAATGCCATTGCCGGGAACTGAAATATTTAATTACTGCGTAAAAAATAAAATAATCCATGAAGATATTATAGATCGGTACGCCCGCGGAGAAATGGGGCGCGGCTTCAGGGATGTGTGGCCGCTATTTGTCCCCGAAGGCTATACCCTTAAGGATTTGATTGATATCAAGAAGAAGACCTACATGAATTTTTACTTAAGCCCTGCCTGGATCCTGCGCCGGATCAAAACCTGGTTCTTGATCCCCAACAAATTCAAAGAAGATATCAAATTATTCAAGATCGCTCTCCATGTATTCGCGACCGGAGGGACCAAAGGGCAGCTATCCTAAACACGGCTGAAGCTCTTTAACATAAGATAATGAAAAATAACATCATTAAACATACAAATTGTATACGCAGAGCTCTAAAAGAACTTTCTTATCAGTATCGCGATAAAAAATTATTTTTGGATGTCGGTTGTGGCGTGGGTACGCGAACGATTATTTTTGACGAATTTAATCGTCAGATTTGCGGCGTTGACCGCATGGACTGGCGCGACAAAGGTATAGCCGGTAAAATAGCTTTTAAAGAACTTGATTTCATGCGATCAGACTTACCTTTTGAGTCAAACTTATTTGATATCGCGTTCTCATTCGATGTGATAGAGCATCTCTGCCAGCCACAAAAAATGCTCGACGAGATACATCGCGTCATTAAAGTTGGCGGTATATTTATTATTGGCACGCCGAACCGCTACCGCATGTTGGGGCTGATTTTGCAACTCTTGGGCTTGCGTAAATTCCCATATTACCCCAATGACGCCACTGTCAACTCGGATCCTTACGCGGCCCATGTCCGAGAATTCACCGCCACCGAATTAAAGAAATTACTGAACCAACATGGTTTTAAGATCCGTAAAACTCATAAGCTTTTTTATGGATTAACGGGAGGTTATGGATTACATAAATTCTTTAACCTACCGCTCTATCACAATATGCTCATAGAATGCCAAAAATAGCTCCAAGGGCTAACGTTGATGTCCTGGCCTACAAAGTCGATTCATTTGACACGGCCGTTTTCTGCCAGGATATCATGAGCTTTAGTGAACAATCTATTATTTTGGGGTTCAACCAGAAGGGAGTCTATCCGATCAATTTGCCCAAGAATGGTCATTTTAACAATTTGAGCGTTAATTTTTTCAGCCTGAATAAAAAGAAATTGGATTATCTGATATCCCCGCTTATTTTTTTAATTGACTACGCGCGTATCGGCTGGCTCTTTCTGCTGCTTATGGCACGCTGGCGCCCAAAACGTGTCATTGTTGAAAATACCTACGTAGCCGCCTGGGCCTCAATTTTGCGGCGGTTGGGCCTGGCTAAAAAAATGATCTACTTGCCAGGGGACTGGCTGGCAGGCAACGCTGCCAAGAGGGGGATCTGGAGTTACGTAGGCAATAATATCGTTTTTGTTTGGGCTGACTATATAGCCTGCCGTAACAGCGATCTGACGATCAACTACACAGAAGCAATGTCAAAAGCCCGCAAAACATTTTGGAAAAAAGAGATCTGCCGCAATGAGGTTATCTTTCAAAACCGGCTTATGATAAAATCGGCTGTCCTTACGCCTACAAAACAAGCGCGCAAGATCGCCTTCATCGGCACTGTCCGGCATGACTCAGGACTGGATTGGGTTATGCGTCTTTTGCCTAAACTCAAAGAAGAATTCGGCATTTCGATGAAGATCATCGGCCTGCCGGCGCCTGAGCTTGAGCTACTCGCGGCTGCGCTTAAGCTCACCAACGTGATAGAATTCACGGGTTTTTTGGATCGCGATTCTTTTAAGGACGCGCTATCTGATTGTTTCTGCGGCATAAATCTAATAACGACACAAGATAGCTATACGTCAAAAACACTGCCTGCTAAAATATATGATTATATGCAGTATCTTCTGCCTGTCATTGTTTCGCCTTATGTCGGCCCTGTTGCCGATCTTATCCGGCGACAACGCCTGGGACTTGTGATGGATTTAAATGAAAAGGATTTCATGGTAGGCGTATCTGAGCTCTATCGCGCGCAAACTGAATATCGCGAACGCATAAAAACATATATAGAATTCACCGGTAAAAACACTCTTAAGGATTTTCTGGCATGATGAACGTAGAAAATAAAAAACAACTCACGTTTAAAAACATTCATTATCCTCTTGTTTTTCTTTGCTACGCGCTCTTGGCACTTTTAATCACTTATCCGCTCGTTTTGGATAGCAAAAATTGTATCTACGGCTTCTTTTACACAACGGATTTACGCGGGTCAGCCTGGAACTGGTGGTGGACCAAATTCTCTTTTGCGCACCACCTGAACTTTAATGACTGTTCATTTATCGGCGCGCCCGATGGAGTCAACCTGGGAGGCCAGATATATTTTTGGATATCTTCAAGTTTTTCCAATTTGCTCGCGATTACTATTGGCTTTCCTGCAGGCTTCAATTTGCTCGTCTTGCTTGGCTTCGCGTTAAGTGGGTTATTCGTCTATTTATTGAGTTACGAACTCTTTAAGAATAGGCTGGCTGCTTATTTTGCGGGTTTTATTTACACATTTTCGCCTTATCATCTTAACAAAATTATGGAATTTGGATTTGCCTTTCATGGATGTTGGATCGCTTTTTATATTTTTAGGCTAATAAAACTCTTTAAAGAACGTTCTTTAAAAAATATCTGCCTTGCGGGTTTCGCTCTAGCTCTCGTAATTGATTTTAACATTTATTATGGCTTTTTTTCTATTCTAACTACAATTGGCTTAATGTTGTTTTGTATATTTTACCGGTGGCGTGATAAGCTATGTCTTATTAAAGATAAGATTGGGTTACAGGAAATCAAAAGACGCGTGACAGAAGCTATGACTTTTGTCGGAAATCTACTCGCCGTAGGTTTCACCACCTTATTGATCTGCTTCCCTTTTGTAATCACTCTTATCAAAAGCATACTGACGCCTAAGGGAGTTTCAGCTCAAGCTGCTATATCAGAATACGTACGTTCTTTGGACTATCTTTTTGCCCAGTCCGCGCGGCCGCTCAGTTATCTTTTACCTGCTTCAACGCATCCAATTTTCGGTGGTTTTACCAAGAAGATGTTCGGCTCCATATTTTACGGCAGGGGTTCCATAGAGCAAACTCTCTACCTGGGGTGGGTGCCTTTGATTTTGGCGTATTTTGCTTTTAGGCAGTGGCGGCACAAACGGTCCCACCCAGGGCAATATCCGGATTATCAGGCAAACCGAGAAAATTTCTATATAGGATTTTTTATTTTTTCAGCTATTTTTGCTTTTTTTTGTTCTCTGCCGCCGTATGTAGACTTGGGTTTATTTAAAATCTATCTTCCTTCTTATTTTTTCTATAAAGTCTTGCCCATGTTCCGCGCTTACGCGCGTTTTGGGATCCTGGTTTCTTTAAGCGTATCTGTTTTAGCCGGTTTTGGCTTAAGAAATATATTAGAAAGGATCAAAAACAAGAAGAGGCAAGGGTTTTTTACAGGCGCCGTTTGCCTTGTAATCCTGTTTGAGTTTATGAATGTTCCGCCATTCAGGGTTACTGATATCTCTGGTGTCCCCGGCGTTTATCAATGGCTCAAAGAACAAAAAGGTGATATCATCGTTGCCGAATATCCGATGTCAATGGTTTCCTCGGGCGAGGCATGGGAAAATTATGATTACTTATATAATCAGACTTTCCATCAAAAACGGCTGGTTAATGGAGCAATAGCCGGCTCAAAAGCCTTTGAAATAAAAAAGAGAATTTTAAAGATCAATGAGCCTGAAACCATCAATATTCTTAAAAAGCTTGGAGTAAAATATGTCATTCTGCACAATGATCTGTTCAAAAAAGGAGACTATAAAGATGCGGTTGACGTGGTCGGCGAAGTCCCCAAATTGGACAATATCGCGGGGTGGAATCTTATTAAAACGTTTGATACAGTAAGCGTTTACGATATCGGAGGAGAACCTCAAAAGGAGAAAAGCGATGCTTCGTAAAATTAAAATTTTACTAGCCGGTTTGATCTTATTCCTTGTCGTCTTCGGAATTATCAAAGACAAGATTTTTGACACGGCCCAAAATTGCAAAAAAAAGATGGGCATTTCATCAAGCTACTTAAGCAGAGAGGCAAATATTTTTGAAACACCCAGGACCCTTGTGTACAGGCTTTACTTCTGGTCTATTATCCCCATGGGAGAATTGAAAATTTCAACAAAACCTGGAGATTCAAATACTGTTTTTACGGCAGAGGCTGATTCGGCAAAAAGTTTTGTGGAACGGTTTATTGCCGCAAAGGCGAGCGTTGAATCTAACTTTTCAACAAAAGGCCGCTTGCCGTATAAATACATTGAGAGAACTGAGGTCAACGGAAAAATAAAAGAAAAAGAAGTCATCTACGATAGGGAGGTTCTTTTAGCTATCCAGGGTAAAAAGAAGATCCGGATCGCGAAAGATACCATTGACCCATTAGGGGCTTTTATCCAAATGTTGACCTTATCCCTGGAAAAAGGTAAAGTTGTCGTTATCCCTTTTATGTCCGGAGGAGACCTCTATAATTTTAAAGTTACATCGCTTAATGTGAATGAAGGAATTGAAGAAGTACTAATTGATATTAAAAGAGCTAACCTGACCTCAAGCCATGGCGGGTCTCTTCATGTTTGGTTGACTAATGACAATAGCCGCGTACCCCTCGTTTTCAAAAGTTGGACGCCGGTTGGATACGCGTCCGTTGTCCTGGATAGGATTGTGACGGATAAGCGAGGGCCTCAATAATGAATATTCCTTTTATAGACATAAACTCACAATATCAAGAGATAAAAAGCGCGGCTGGCCGTTCGCTTATGAACCTGATGAAAAGAGGGGATTTTATCCTCGGCCAAAACGTCAGGGAATTTGAAACTGATTTCGCACGATACGAAGGAGCCAAATACGGCCTTGGCGTAAATTCAGGAACTGACGCTTTATTCCTTGGCCTCTTGAGCCTGGGGATAGGCAAGGGAGACGAAGTCATTGTACCGGCATTCACGTATATCGCTTCAGCCTTTGCCGTAACATACACGGGCGCTAAGCCTGTTTTCGTGGATGTTGATGAAAGGACGTTTAATATAGACCCCTGTTTGATAAGACAAGCAGTAACGAAAAGGACAAAGGCGGTCATGCCCGTGCATCTTTATGGACAGTCAGCTGATATGGACTCCATACTGAAAATTTCAAAAAAACACGGTCTAAAAATCGTTGAAGATGCTGCCCAGGCCCACGGGACCGAATACAAAGGAAAAAAGGCCGGGTCAATGGGAGATTTAGGCGCATTCAGCTTTTATCCCACCAAGAATCTTGGAGCTTGTGGCGATGCGGGCATGGTCGTCACAAATGATGAGGCTTTATACGAAAAATTAAAAAAACTTCGCGATTACGGCAGAAAATCCAGATATATCCACACATCATTAGGTTATAATTCGCGTCTTGATTCCATACAAGCAGTTTTCTTAAAAGAAAAATTGAAAAAACTTGATCAATGGAATAAATTAAGGGCTAATGCCGCATGCTGCTATAGAAGATACCTGGAAGGCTTTTACGGCATCATATTGCCGCATGAAGCAGTATATGGCAAACATATCTACCATATTTTCGCCATACGCGTAAAAAACAGAAATGCCGTTATTGAGGGATTAAAAAAAGCAGGCATCAGTGCTGCTGTCCATTATCCCGTTCCATTGCATCTTCAGAAAGTATATAAAAACTTAGGGTATAAAAAAGGAGATCTTCCTGTAGCTGAAAAGATATGCAAGCAAGTTCTGTGTCTGCCTATCTATCCTCATATAAAGGGGGAGCAAATTGAATATGTCTGTAAAAAACTGAAAGGACTGGTAATCAATGGCTAAGATCCCTTTGAGCGTCATAATTTTAACTAAAAATGAAGAGGGCAATATAAACGAATGCCTTGATTCCGTTAAAGGCTGGGCTGACGAAATAATAGTTATTGATGATTTCAGCAATGACAATACTGTCGCTATTGCGCAAGGATTGGCTGATAAAGTGCTTATAAAGAAGATGGAGGTTGAAGGGACCCATCGTAATTGGGCACATTCTCAGGCGAAAAATAGCTGGATATTAAGCCTTGATGCTGATGAAAAAGTAACTCCCGAGTTAAGAGAAGAGATAACTTCTGCGTTACCTGCAACAGGCCACGCGTGTTTTTCTGTTCCACTGCGGAATTTTATAGGGGGTTATTGGGTGCGTTATGGCGGATGGTATCCAGCCGGCAAAGTAAGATTGTTCAAAAAAGAAAAATTCAGGTATGAAGATGTCGGCGTGCATCCAAGGGCAGAGGTCTTAGGTTCATGTGGCCATCTAAAAGGCGATATTATCCACAAGGGATATCCTGATTTTGAGCACTTTTTGGCAAGTCTGAACAGACAAACAACACTTGAGGCTCAAAAATGGATCATAACAAATAGAAAAATGAATGGAGGCTGGGCCGCGTGGAGAGCTATTGACAGGTTCTTTAGGCGTTTCATAGGTAAAAAAGGTTGGAAAGATGGTTTTATAGGCTTCATGGTCGCGTTTTTTGACACACTTTACCAGATCATGAGCTATGCCAAATACAGGCAGATGCTTTTGGAGAAGGCAGAAAACAGAAAACAGAGAACAGAGAACAGAGAACGAAAGACAGAGAACGAAAAACAGCAATAAAAAATGAAAAAGAAGAAACTACTAATTACGGGCTCAGGAGGGCTTATCGGCAGCGAGGCTGTGCGTTTTTTTTCTAAAAAAGGCTTTTCTGTTTGCGGCATTGACAATGATATGCGCAGTTACTTTTTTGGAAGTGAGGCCAGCACTGCTTTTAATGTCAGGCGACTCCAAAGAGACGTCCGGGACTACAAGCATTATGCCATTGATATACGAAATATAAATGCAGTGACAAATATATTTAAAAATAATAAGTTCTCTCTGATCATTCACACTGCTGCCCAACCTTCCCATGACTGGGCGAGCCGCGCTCCACTTATTGATTTCTCAGTTAATGCCGATGCAACTCTTTATTTATTGGAAAATTTCAGAAAATATTGCCCTGAGGCCGTCTTCATTTTTACTTCAACAAATAAAGTGTATGGTGACTCACCGAACTGCCTGCCATTACGTGAGTATCCAAAGCGCTTTGACCTTTCTCGCGGTCACAGGCTTTACAACGGAATTAACGAAACAATGAGTATTGACCGATCCCTGCACAGCCTTTTTGGTGTGTCTAAGCTGGCCGCGGATATTTTGGTACAAGAATACGGAAGATATTTTGGCTTAAAAACTGTTTGTTTCAGGGCAGGATGTCTAACTGGTTCGACCCACGCAAGCACTGAAATGCATGGATTTTTAGCTTATTTAGGAAAATGTGTCGCTATAGGCCATATGTACAAGGTATTTGGCTATAAAGGCAAACAGGTCCGTGATAATATTCACGCCTTTGATCTGGTCAATGCTATGTACTGTTTTTTTCTTTCTCCCAAATGTGGCGAAGTCTATAACATAGGAGGTGGGCGTTTTTCCAATGTCTCGGTACTGGAAGCCATAGAAAAGTTTGAAAAGGCTCTGCGTAAAAAAGCTGTATGGAAGTATGTTAACAAACCACGGATAGGCGACCATATTTGGTATATCTCTAACGTAAACAAATTTAAAACAGATTTCCCGCATTGGGATTACAGTTATAATATTGACGATATAATTGAAAATATTTCAAAATTCAACCGATAGATAAACTGGGGTTTTTATGGGCAAAAAAAATATTAATTATCTGTTGCGGGCTGTTGTTCAAAAATTTGAGGACTTGCCCAAGGGAAGAATCTTAGACCTTGGGTGCGGTGATGGTGATTATTCCGCGGCTTTAAAAAAGCAAGGTTTTGATGTTGTGGCCGGAGATATTAACAAAAAAAGATTCCATTTTGCCGGTCAAATACCGTTTGAATATTGTGATATTACGAAAACTCTCCCCTTTAAAGAAAACAATTTTGATTACGTTCTATTAATGGAAGTTGTTGAACATTTAAGGAATCCTTATGATGTTTTAAAAGAGATCAATCGTATTATAAAAAAAGACGGTAGCTTGATCTTATCTACCCCTAACATCTTGAGCCTGAAATCAAGGTTCCGCTTTCTTTTTGAAGGAGCATATGAGTTTTTTCGTGAAGCCCCTTTGGATCAGACTGCAAATCCAAAGGAGGATATCTTTAACCTGCATATTTTTCCTTATCGTTATCATGAATTAGAATATCTTCTGTCTGTAAGCGGTTTCAGGATCTCTGATATTTTCACGAGCCTGTATGAGGGGCGTTACATGGGGGTTCTGTTGCCTATCTTACTATTACAAGCTATGTCTAAAGAACGCCGTTCTGTGATAAAAGGTGGTGTTCATTACGGAAGGATCAACAAGATCCTTCTTTCGAAGGAACTACTTTATGGCAGGCATTTGATAGCGAGAGCCATAAAAGTTTAAAAAAACTTTAAGAAACATATAATGAAAATACTAGGGTTAGCCGCGCCTTTCGGCAATAACGCGTCCGCGGCTCTTCTTATAGACGGAAAGATTGTTACGGCGGCAGAGGAAGACCGTTTTACACGCGAAAAGCACGCGCCTGGGCAGTGCCCGGCAAATGCAGTCCGCTTTTGTTTGGAGACAGCCGGCATCAAGCCGAGCGAGGTTGATATCGTAGCATGCCTGTCGCAAGGCCAAAAAACCTTGGTCAACAACACCCTCTCCGAATGTAATTTTTCTATTGAAAAAACTAAAATAGAGCGGGTAGAACATCCCATCGCGCACATCGCGTCAAGTTTTTACTTTTCCGGTTTTAAAGAAGCCGCGATACTTTTATTAGATGGATGCGAAGAGAACATCTCAATATTCTTAGGGAGTGCCCGCGGTAAGGAGATCAACAGAATAAAAAAAATAACAGCCCCTGACTCTTTAGGCGATTTTTATGCCGCAGCCACAGGCTATCTTGGGTTCAAAAGAGAGGACGGCGGCTATGAAGCCATGGGCATGGCTCCTTATGGCGACCCTAAAAAGATCAATTTTGATCATACTGATAGCTATGAAAAGTTACTCGCTAAGTTTGGGCCCAAAAGGACAGGTGATAAGCTTTCTGAACCATACATCCATATTGCCGCTGCCGCGCAAGCAAAACTGGAAGAAATAACATTAAGGCTCATTGACTCCTGTTTGCTGGATGAATTAAAAAGGCATGGGACTCTATGTTTTGCCGGAAGTTACGCTTTAAACATTTCACTAAACAGAAAATTGTTGGAACATCCTTATATAAAAAACATCTGGGTGCAACCAGCCGCAAATGATGCAGGCGCTTCTCTTGGCGCGGCAGCTTATGCGGCAGCAAAATTTAATGAAAATATAGAACCTATGGAACATGTCTATTTGGGCCCTGGCTTCAGTGATAAAGAAATTGAAAAAGCTATCAAAGTATCAGGTTTTACGTTTGAAAAACCACCGGATATCTGCCAGAGAGCGGCCGAATTATTGGCGCAAGGTAAAATAGTAGGCTGGTTCCAGGGCAGGATGGAGTGGGGGCCGAGAGCTTTAGGCAACAGAAGTATTTTAGGCAATCCTTCTGTCAAAGGGACAAATGACAAGATAAATGCTATAATCAAGTTCAGAGAAAAATGGAGGCCTTTTTGCCCCTCTATTTTAGAAGAATATGCGCAGGATATATTAGGATCAAAACATCCGAGCCCATTTATGACGCTTTCTTTTAACGTAACGCCGCAATGGAAAAACAGGATCCCGGAAGCTGTGCACGTTGATGGAACAGCCCGTCCTCAGGTAGTCAGTAAAAATATCAATCCAAAATTTTACAGCCTGATAAAGGACTTTCACAAAAAAACAGGCATACCGGTTGTTATCAATACTTCTTTAAACAGGCGCGGCGAACCTATGGTATGCGCACCGAAAGATGCTCTCACGCTGTTTAAGGAGACCGGCCTTGAGAATCTGGCAATAGGAGATTTTCTGGTAACAAAAAATAATTAACTTCGTAAAATCATGAAAAAGATCCAAAAAGTTATTTTTCTTGATCGCGATGGAGTGATCAACAAATACCCAGGAGACAAAAAGTACGTCACGTCACTAAAAGGCTTTAAATTCTTGCCGGGCGCTTTAAATGCTATACGGAGCCTGACAAGGGCCGGATACGCGCTATATTGCATCTCAAACCAGGCGGGAGTCTCAAAAGGCCTATATTCAAAAAAGACCCTCAAAAAGATCACAGAACTCATGCTATCCGGCATACGCGAAAATGGTGGGAAAATAAAGATCCTGTATTGCCTCCATACCTCTGAAATGAATTGCGCCTGCCGTAAACCCAAGATCGGCCTATTAAAAAAAGCGACGAAAGGCAAAAAGACTGACCTAAAAAACTCATTTTTCATAGGGGATAGCCTCTTGGATGTTAAAGCAGGTAAGCTTTTCGGATGCAAAACAGTACTCGTGCTTTCAGGCAGGGAAAAGCTTAAAAACACGCCTAATTGGTACGTGTCCCCTGATTTTGTGGCTAAATCATTGTCTACTGCCGCAATAAACATCTTAAAAAACAAATATGAACGAGCCTAATAAAAAAATTTTGATATTATACGCTACTGCCGGAGCCGGGCATAAAAAAGCCGCTGAGGCCATTTATCATGAAGCAAAGAACAGAGGGCTGAATGTTGATTTGGTTGATATTATTACCCACATGCCGCCTCTTATGGCTAAGCTTTATTCTGACGGTTACGCGCTTCTCATTACGCGCTTTGTATGGCTTTGGGCTATTCTCTACTACATATCCGATGCCGCTTATTTAAGCCCTCTTAACGTGCATTTAAGGAAATTTATGAACGCGCTGGCTTGCGCTGGGTTAACGCGATTTTTAAAGGCTAAAAAGCCGGATATCGTTATTTCCACTCATTTCCTGGCGTCTGAGATAATCTCTTACACGAAACAAAAATTTGGAGTAAACACTAAACTTATTTCAATTGTTACGGATTTTGAAGTCCACAATTTTTGGATAGCTCCCCAAACCGATATTTATTGCTGCGCTACAGAAGCTACTAAAAAGATCTTGATCAAAAAGGGCGTTCCTGAAGATCAGGTCAGCATAACCGGCATACCCGTTGACCCTAAGTTTTTAGCGATACAGGACAAAGGCCAGCTTATCCAAGAATTTAAATTAAAAGAAGGCCTATTTACTATCCTTATCGTGACAGGCGGGATAGGAGCAGGCCCGATAGAAGAGATAGTTGAACTCCTTGAAGGTGAGGCGCAGCTTTTGGTCATCTGCGGAAATAATAAAAAACTCTTTGAATCGCTCCAACAGAAAAAATTCCCTAACGTGCACTTGTTCGGTTTTGTGGATTATATGCAAAAATTGATGAAAGCATCGGATTGCATAATTACAAAGGCAGGCGGCCTTACAGTAACAGAATGCCTGACAATGGGCCTGCCCATGATATT
>Ga0051987_10000510_pt1 | contig 21435 bp, 20 predicted proteins | sample CryGey08umfilter_2_FD_58083 | JGI IMG/M metagenome (GOLD analysis project Ga0051987, IMG submission 58083) | Groundwater microbial communities from aquifer in Utah, USA - Crystal Geyser 4/10/14 0.8 um filter | ecosystem: Environmental > Aquatic > Deep subsurface > Groundwater | place: USA: Utah... | reverse complement strand
ATTTGATAAAATAAAGTGGATAAATCGGCAACATCGCATACACCAAGCCGTTATGCTATATTTGAACAGAGAAGAAAAAGTAGTTAGAAGTATTAAAATTTTAAAAAAATATGAAAATCACCTTATACATGGCGACGTCAATCAACGGCCATATTACAAAAGGACAAAATGATACCAGCTGGGTTTCAGAATCTGACTGGGATCAATTTTACTCATTCATTAAAGCTAATGATGCTGTAATCATGGGTAGAAAGACTATGGAATCATTTAGCTCCGATGAATTTCCTATTGAGGGCGCGTTTAATATTGTATTAACTGCAGATAAAAACTTACACAAAGAAACCGAAAAGTTTTCCATAAGGACAGGAAATCCAGAGGAAATAGTTACTTTTGCAAGAAAAAAGGGCTTTTCTAATCTATTAATCATTGGAGGAGAATACACAAACGGGCAATTTCTAAAAGCAGATTTAATAGATGAGATAATTCTAAGTGTACATCCCTTGGTAATAGGTGGTGGATTAAGCTTATTCGGAAAATCTGATTTTGATAAAAAACTTCAGCTACTTGGTACTAAAGAAATAAACAATGAGTTGGTTCAATTAAGATATAAGGTTTTGAAAAATTCATGAAACAACAAATCAATCCAACAGACTGTGCAGAAATAATGGGAGCTTATTCACATGGCCTAAAAGTTGACGTAGGTGATTCTGAAATGATATTCGTAACTGGACAAATCGCCATGGATAAAGATGGCAATGCAGTTGCTCCAGATAATATAGAAAAACAAACTGAATTTGTATTTGAAAGTATTGAAAAAATACTTAATGAAGCAAATTCAACTATGGATGATATCGTGAAGGTTGTGATCTACGTCACACGCATGGCCGATTTCTCTAAAATTTCTCCAATCAGAAACAAATATCTCGCTAATTCTAAGCCAGTGAGTACGTTGATTGAAATTAATAAAACTGTCAAAGAAGGCTGTGATATTGAAATCGACGTCATCGCAATAAAGAAAAAATATGAGCAAAAAAATCACAATCAAAGTCAATAATCTCTCCATAAAAGGCATCTTGGAAAATCCTAAATCAGCAAAAATTGTGATTTTAGCGCACGGTTTCACTGGTGATCTGCGAGGTCCTGACCACATATTTGAAAAACTTTCTAAAAAATTAGAGAAGTTGGGTTATGCGACTTTGCGTTTTAGCTTTAGAGGCACTCCACCTAGCGAAGGCGAGTACATTAATACGACAGTTAGTAGCCAGGTCGAAGATTTAAAAAAAGTTGTTGAGCACACTAGATCGCTCGGATATACCGATATCGCGCTGTTAGGTGAGAGCATGGGCGGTTCAATCGTTGCCAGAGCATATGATCAACTTATAAAAGCGGTAGTTTTTTGGTACCCAGCACTTGATTTTGTCGACACTTCATTTAGAAAATATCTGACAAGTGAAATTCAAACGAAAATTAGGAAGCAAGGTTATTTTCTTGAGGAAGGATATAAAATTGGCAAGCAATTCGTGGATGAAATTCCAAGTATAAATTTGTACAGAGAAGCTGGTGAAATCAAATGTCCAGTTCTGTTCGTTCATGGCGACAAAGACAGAGACGTTCCTCATCAGCAATCAGAGAAAGCTTTTCAAAAAGCTAACGATCCGAAAGAAATTCATATCATCAAAGATGCCGATCATTGTTTCATAACTAAGCAAGATGAGGCTATTGATTTAACCACTGATTTTTTCGAGCGTTATTTCTGAAAATTTACTTACTCAACCCAAGTCGCTCGATGAGCTTCTTGTAGCGCTCTTCAGAGCGATCAAGGAGGAAATTAAGAAGTCGTCTGCGTTTGGCAACCTGTTTTAAAAGGCCACGGCGAGAATGATTATCTTTTTTATGAGCCTTAAGATGCTCTGTCAGCTCTTGAATTGAGGCAGTAAGAAGAGCTATTTGAACCTCTGGAGATCCAGTATCTCCTTCAAAAAGTTGATAATCAACGATTATCTGATTTTTTTGCTGTTTTGTTAATGCCATGGTATGCCTTTCTTAATGTTTATTCCCTTATACCGCTCGTATCATTAATACCAGCGATCAAAGTGACCATGTTTTTAATACTCTTTATTATATCATTCGTCATCGAGGTGATATGCCACCAAGATATCGCCTACCTGGAAGTCAAGTTTTTTCTTCATAAAAGTCAAACCTGCTTCGTTTTTAGCCTTAACACTGGAGATCATTTCTTTGCCATGTTGCATAGTTTTCAAGAACACCTCTCCCAGGCGAACATCGCCTCGCTTCTGATAAAACTGATCAGTTTTCTTTATCTCACCTGTTTTAACGCGAACGCCGGCGATGCGCTCTCCTCTCATTTCAAAAATCTGGAGAATTTCCGCTTCACCAGTGACGATCTCGTCAATTGTTGGATCCATAAGTTTAAGCATTTGTTTTTGCAAATTTTCAATGAGTTCATAAATAACACTGTACTGTTTAATACGAACCTTACTGTTTTTGGCAATAGAGAGAACTTGCTTTGAGACTTTGCTATGAAAACTAATAATCAAAGCTCCACTTGCTGCGGCGAGCTCGACATCACTCTCACTAACTTGGCCAACTCCAAAATCTAATAATTGGGTACTTTCCTCATCTAAAGTGTCAATGATAGCTTCAAGTGTTCCCTCCACGTCGGCGCGAATGATCAATTTCAGTCTTGGTTTATTATCAACCAAGGAACCAAAATCAAAATCTGCATACGGATCAACTTCAGTAGATTCCGTTTCTTCTGTTTCTTCAACTTCTTCTTCAGGATAATCTGCAGTCACGTCGCGAACAATCGAGCCAACACTTGGAACTGTTTTAAACCCAATGATCTCGGCAGGAAATCCTGGCTTAACTTCAGAAAGAGTTTTTCCGCTGGCATCAGATAAAAGTTTAACTCTTCCTAATACTTCACCAGCCGTCACTTCTTGACGAACTTTAAGCATTCCCTCAGTGACAATCACTGAGGCCACTGGACCACATCTTGAATCCTTGAATGATTCAATCACTACAGCCTCCAGACTAGCTTCAGGATCAGCGTTGTAGCCATTGAGCTCGGCTAGGACAACCAATGTGTCGAGAAGTTTATCTACGCCTTTGCCAGTTTTGGCAGAAAGCTCAACCACTTCAATATCACCGCCATAGCCTTGGACGAGCAAATCGTGCTCGGCAAGTTGTGACTTGGCCATATCTGGCTGAGCATCTTTAAGATCGATCTTATTGATAACTACGACAACAGCAACGTTAGCATGTTTGATGTGACGAATTGACTCAATAGTTTGTGGTTTCACACCATCGTTAGCTGCTACAACCAAAACAACAATGTCGGTGATATGGGCACCACGCTCGCGCATTTTTGTGAAAGCTGCGTGACCTGGAGTGTCGATAAAGGTCAGCGGATTACCATTGTGATCAATGTTATAGGCACCAATGTGCTGAGTAATTCCGCCGGCTTCTCCTGCAGCCACTCGAGTCTTGCGAATGAAATCAAGAAGCGTAGTCTTGCCGTGGTCGACATGACCCATGATGGTGATAACTGGTGGCCTTTGTTGTTTTGCCATATTATTCTGCAACAGCGACTGGATCAAGCAAAGTGTTTCTCTCACTTCTGAGTGCATCGTACTCTGCCTGTTCCTTGTCATAGACAGTAACCTTGTCTTCTAATAACTTAAATTGATCTGCGGGAAGCTCGAAAGCGTGCCATTTGTCAGTGAAGCGACTAAGATCTGCGCGAGTGGTCAACTTATGCTCAACGAGCAATTCGCGTGTCTCAGGTGCGAGTCCTTCGAAAGTATCAATTTCATATTCTTCATCACCGGTGGCTTTGGTCTGGACATCGCCAGATGCAGACTTAATGGTGATTTTAAAGCCAGTTAGTTTTGCAGCTAAACGAACGTTCTGCCCACCTCGACCAATCGCCAGTGAAAGCTGATCATCGGGAGCAGTTACGACAGCGTAACCCGTATTCTCATCAAGCTCAATCTGCAAATTCTCGGCTGGTCCTAAGGCGGCTAATAAAAGCTGTCTTGGATTTTCTGTGTAAGGGATGATATCTAATTTTTCGTTATTTAGTTCGCGAATGACTTCTTGAACTCGGACACCGCGTTGGCCAACACAAGAACCAACTGGATCAACGCCATCTTGGGTTGATTTCACTGCCAGCTTCGTTCTCACTCCAGCTTCTCTGGAAATTAAAGCAATTTTGACCGAACCAGATGCAACTTCTGGAACTTCACGCTCAAAAAGTTTGCTAACAAGTTCTTTATCAGCGCGAGAAACGACGATAATTTTGCCGCGTGGGGTTTCACGAATCTCTTTAATGAGAACGGAAACACGATTATTAATGCGATAAAATTCACCGCGCATCTGTTCTTCAGGAGGCATGAAACCTTGGCCTCGGCCAATGTCTAGAACGACAGTTCGTCCGTCCATACGAAGAATTTGGGCAGAAACGATTTCACCAATTTTACTGCTGAAGTCAGAGATAACTTGGGCTCGCTCTGATTCACGAATTTTTTGGAGGACGACCTGCTTGGCGGTCTGGGCAGCAATACGACCAAAGCCAGCTGGGGTCACTTCTTTAACTTTTGTCTTGTCCCAAGAAATAACTTCCTCTGTTTCCTCATCTCGCTCTAAAACTGGCGCCTCAAAAATTTTTGACTCGCCCGTACCTGGATCTAACTCCACAAAATTGTGAACGTCCTCAGAAACTGGACCATATTGTTTGTGGTAGGCCGAGATAAGCGCCTGGCGAATTGCTTCAAGGATTGCTTCTGGCTCAATATTCCTGTCGCTGGCGATTTGATTTATGGCCGCGGCGAACTCTGTTCGAATGATGTTGTTACTTGAGCTTTGCATACGCATTCTTTTCTATTTCAATCTTATATTAAAAAAGGACTCTTACTTTGGAGTCCTTCCTTGTCAATCTCTTCCGTAATCCAGGCATGATTATACTACAGACCTGGCGAAAGACAAGCTTCCGGCCCCGACTACAAACCCGTTTGCTCCAGCTCCTGGATTAGTCTCTTTTGTTGTTTCGAAAGTTTCTCGGGCACGGTGACCATTAGCCGGACATAGAGATCGCCTTTTCCAGAACCTCTTAGGTGAGGAACGCCCTCGCCGCGCAAGCGAACCATGGTGTGGGAAGCAGTACCTGGACGAATTTTCAGCTTAAGCTTTTTATCGACAGTACTAACTTCTGTAACGCCTCCAAGCGCCGCCAGTGTAAAGGAAATATGATGGTCAACATAAAGGTCGGCATTATCGCGCTTAAACTTCGGATGAGTGCCAACATTAATAGTAATGTCAAAATTCTCAAAACGAATTCTGGTACCATCATTTGCTCCAGCTGGAACTTTAATGGTATGTTTTTTGCCTTCAATCTCAACCTCTTTCGTCACCCCACGAATAGCGTCAAGGAAATCAATTCTCAGTGAATACCTAGCCCGCTGGGGAGCCCGGGAAAAACCGCCGCCGCCGCCAAAGAACTGCTCAAAGATTTCGAATGGATCACCAAAGTCTGCATTTTCAAAAGGATTGTTGCTAGCACTGTATGTATAGGTGAAAGGTCCTCCTTGCTTAAAACCGCCACCATAAGGATTGCCTCCCATGCCACTGGCAGGGTTGAAAGCCGCGTGACCAAATTGGTCGTAAGTCTGGCGTTTTTTTTCATCTGAAAGAACCTGATAGGCTTCGTTAATTTCCTTGAAACGTTTTTCAGCTTCTTCTTTGTTATCGGCATTCTTGTCTGGATGCCACTTCAAAGCCATCTTACGATATGCTGATTTTATTTCCGCCGCCTTAGCGCCTTTTGCCAAACCTAAAATTTCGTAGTAATCGCGCTGTGTACTCATAATGATAAAACTACTCGCTTGTTAGCGAGTCAGGGGCATTGTAACAAACGTGGCGCCTTGTGTTAAGCAGACAAAATATCTAACTGCTAATTTTTTTCCTTTTTCTTGATAACCAAGATGGCTCCACATAAGAAGGCTGTAAGAGCAGAAATGCCCAAGCTAAAATAAAAAGCTCGCGGCTCGTACCACATTCTAATCTGGTTTGCTCCTGGGCCGATCTGAATGCGTCTCATGCCATTGTAGTTCTCAATTTCAACTTCATGGCCATTAACCGTAGCCCTCCAGTCTTTGTCAAATCGGTCGGCAATTATTAATTTGGAGTGATTATTTCCAGAGACAGTCAAGATAAGAGTGTTTGGGGACTCTTCTCTCGCCACCAGCTCTGCGGTCGCGTCATCTTCATAGCGAAAACGATCAAGTGAATCTGGAATGGCATAAAAATCAAGATTCCCCACCGATGCAGTGCGAACATCTGGCAGCTCTTCTCCATACAAAGGGAACCAGGCATCGACAACATATTGACTCACCGCCCATTGGGCAAGTAATGGATTTGAGCTCTGAATTGAGTCCACAAAATTAATGCGTGGTAACTCTGAATTTTGCCATATGGCAGCATAATCCTGAGGCAGAAGCGTAGTGTAGCCATGGACCATGGGCACGCCAGCCACCATATTCCAATCTGGAGTTAAGCCGTTTCTCAATTGTTTCAAAACAATTTGATTATCAAGTTCGCTGCGGTCTATATACGAATCAGAAAATGGCTCCCGTACAACCAAAGCCTCCCAATAAGATCCGTAGTCAGCATATGGCATATTGCTGTTTCGAGTCAAAAATCTAGTCCTACCCTGATTTGTGGTGAACTCTGGGGCCATATTTTCTTGTAATTCAATTTTGCTGCTGTAGACTGAGTTATCAGCAAAAATAAACATACCGTGAGTGCTAATTACCAGATCCACACCAATAAGTAAGGCAACTACAAACAGCTTTCGCTTGTAGAAAAAATACCAGCCTACTAAGGCAATGCCTGCCACCAAAAATAACTGAGTCAAAAGTGTTCTCATAATAATAACGTCGCGATTCAAAGTGTGAAATAAGCTTGAAGCCAACCTGCCGCCACTAAAATTATTTACAAGTTCCCAAACCATGCTTTGATTAAACCAAACTGCTAGCAGTGCTAGACCTGAGCCAACAACTATTAACGCTAATGAGAGGGACAACCGCTTATATAAAATCTTAGAAATTTTGATCTGAGAAAAATTCCGAGCAATAATGAGAATTAGCGAAATATTGGTGATGACTAAAAGCATGCTTGGGTAACGGCCAACACGCAGGATGGGAATAATTTCTTGCAAGGTAGTGTAAAACGGCAAGTATGCGCCAAAAGATAAAACTAAAGTTGTTATAGACAGAATCACCAGAAACCGATCCATTTTGGCTAATTTTCTCAGCCGTGTACTCACCCATCCGAGCACAAAAATGCCAAGCCAACCGACGTAGAAAGCTGCGTTTTGTTGTCCACTCCAGGCAGGACCCCACTTCATCCCAACTCTGGTATTATCAAAGACAGTTACCAAAAATATCTTGGCCAGCATAACTGGATGAAGTGATCCGACTTGTGCTTGCGCTGCAGTCTGCAGCATTCTGGTCGAACGAACAAAGACATCAATAAAAGGTAGCCAAATCACAGCAGATAAACCGATGGTCACTAGAGCTGTGATCGTCCATTGTTTCAACCAAGAAAGAAATGATTCTTTTCTCCACATGAAAATAGCAGAGAAAAATATTGCGGATCCAATCGCCAATAAAACATGCTGTGGATAGCCACCTGCAAACTGTGCAGTCACCAATAGACCAAAAATTATCGCTGCCTTTTTGCTGCCACCAATTTTTAATCCTGCCCAAATAATCCAAGGAAACCAAGGCATTGACTGAAGCGTAGAAAGATTGTGGATACTACCCATCATCTGAGTGGAGAACATCCAAAGCAAGCCGCTAATAATAAGTGTGGGCAGATCTTTGCGCCAAGTGCGAACTAGAACGACCATACCAAAAAAAGCTAAGAGTTCATGAATAATTATGGTTATATTCAATGCCACCGCTGGCGATAAAATCAGGAAAAGTAGTGTCGTCGGATAAAAAATAGACTGATTAACATCGCCAATCCAAGGAATGCCTGAAAAGATTGTTGGATTCCATAGTGGCAAGATCCCTTGCTTCAGCCATTCGGCAGTAAAAAGTTTTCCTGGAACCATCAGCGAGTAATTATCACCAAAAAATAAAGTCTTACCAAAAAAAAGCGGAAAGAACTGTAACAACAGAAAAATAGCAGCAACAAGAAAAAGGGTTTGTCGTTTCACAAGGTTATTGTAACGACAGCAAGCTTAAGGAGCTAGCCGCAGACCGATAATCGTAAAAACTGCATCTGTACCATCTCTCCAGGTGAGTTTTTTACCTTCTGAAAAATCTCTACCGACATAACTAATCGGAACTTCATAAATCTTGTAGCCTTTTTTTAGAAGTTTACAGGTAATTTCTGGTTCAATATCAAAGTTATTCGCTTGAAGATCAAGATTTAAGAAGACTTGGCGGGGCAATAATTTGTAGCATGTTTCCATGTCAGAGAGCGTGGTGTTGTATAAGATATTGACTAAAAAGTTAAGAAAGGTATTACCTACTCGATGCCAGAACAACAGGTTCATGTGGGGACCAAGAAAACGAGAGCCATAAACTATTTCCACTTTGCCTTTGGACACCGGCTCTAAAAGAGCAGCAATGTCATCAGGGTCATACTCTAGATCAGCATCCTGAATGAGAACATATTTGCCCTTGGCTTTTGCTAAACCAAAGCGGACAGCACTACCCTTGCCGCCATTCTTCTTTGAGAAAACTTGGATTTTCTTACTGCTTATTTTTTTGCATTCTTTTACAGAGTTGTCGACTGACCCATCGTCAACGACGATAATCTCCGTAACAGCAGAAACCGCCGCCAGTCTTTTTAGGACTGAGGCGACGGTTTTCTCTTCGTTATAGACTGGGACAATAACAGAAAGGGAGATGTTAGTCATATTTTATTCGTTGACCACTTCTCCTTCTTCTGCTTCTGGCTTGTCAGAACTCTTTGAATCAGTATCATCACTCTTTCCATCTTTATCTGCATCTGGAGCGCTTGGCTCTGCCTGAGCTTTTTGCATGACTTCACCGATTTTTTGGGCTGACTTAAAAGTAGCTTCGACTGCTTTTTCGAGTTCTTCTTTTGTGACGTCATCCTTTTCTGCCAACTCCTTGAGTTTCAGGACATCTGTCTCGATCTCTTCCTTGTCCTTGGCTTCGAGCTTATCACCGTACTCCTTGATTTGCTTCTCGATTTCGAAAGCAACTCCTCGAGCTTGATTTTTAGCCTCAATTAGCTCTCGCTTGGTTTTGTCTTCGTCAGCGTGCTGCTCGGCATCTGCCTTCATTTTCTCGACTTCCTCGTCTGACAAGTTGGTCGAGTTCTGAATCGAGATTTTTTGCTCTTTGTTAGTATTTTTGTCCTTGGCAGTTACATTCAAAATACCGTTAGAGTCTATGTCAAAAGTAACTTCAACCTGTGGCGTCCCCCTCATCGCTGGTGGGATACCATCAAGAACAAAGCGTCCGAGTGATTTATTGTCAGCGGCCATTTCTCTCTCACCCTGTAAGACGTTAATCTCAACCTGAGTCTGATTGTCAGCTGCAGTCGAGAAAACTTGTGACTTACTGGTTGGAATAGTGGTATTGCGCTCAATTAAAGCCGTACGCACTCCTCCCAAAGTTTCAAGACCCAGTGTCAATGGTGTGACATCGAGAAGAACAACGTCAGAAACGTCTCCTCCAATGACTCCAGCTTGGATGGCAGCCCCAAGAGCTACTACCTCATCTGGATTTACACCTTTCTTTGGCTCTTTACCAAAGAATTTTTGTACTTCTGAGACAACCTTTGGCATGCGGGTCATACCACCAACCAAAACAATGTCATCTATATCTGATGGCTTCATTTTGGCATCACTTAGAGCTTTTTTCACAGGCTCAAATGATTTCTGAATTAGATCATCGACCAATTCTTCAAGCTTGGATCGCGTCAGTGTCAAAGTCAAATGCAGTGGTTGTGACTCATCACCCTGGGTAATAAAGGGTTGATTAATATCAGTTGACTGAGCACTTGATAACTCAATTTTGGCTTTCTCTGCCGCATCTTTAACACGTTGCAGTGCCTGCGGATCCTTCGAAAGATCTTTGCCATTTTCTTTTTTAAACTCAGCAATGATCCACTCAATGATCTTGTGATCAAAATCGTCACCTCCAAGGAATGTGTCCCCATTTGTAGATTTGACCTCAAAAACACCATCGCCAATTTCAAGAATAGAAATATCAAAAGTACCACCTCCAAGATCGTAGACTGCGATCGTTTGGTTGCCTTTTTTATCAAGACCATAGGCTAAAGCCGCAGCCGTTGGCTCATTCACAATACGCTCCACAGTCAAACCAGCGATCTCGCCAGCCTGCTTAGTAGCCTGTCGTTGTGAGTCATCAAAGTATGCAGGTACAGTGATAACTGCGCGGGTTACTTCGCTACCTAGATAGGCCTCGGCGTCGGCTTTAGCTTTAGAAAGAATCTTGGCTGAAACTTCTTGTGGAGTGTATTTCTTGCCATCAATGCTGACAACAGCCATGCCATCTTTACCTTCGACAACTTCATAGGAAATGTGCTTAATGGCTTCTTTGACAGCTTTGTTGGAAAGCTTACGTCCCATGAATCGCTTCACTGAATTCACCGTCGTGGTTGGATTCATTACCATCTGTCTTTTGGCAATGTCGCCAACGGAGCTGTCACCTTTTTTAAAAGCCACGATGGATGGGAAAGTATTTCTACCCTCCGCTGTTGGGATTATTTTGGCGATACCACCCTCCATCACTGCAACTGCAGAGTTGGTGGTTCCAAGATCAATTCCGATGATTCTACCAGATTTTTCTGTTGTTTTTTTTGTTTTGTCTGTCATTTTTCCTTTCAAACTTCTTTTAATATACCGCAAATTAGCAGTCTTGTAAAGAGACTGCTAAGTACTAACTTTGGCGAATTGGATTACTTTTCCATTTAACGAATAACCTCGGCGAACAACCTTTGTGACTACTGCATCTTTATTCGCCTCATCAGCAGGAGCCACAGCTTCCATTGTGGTCGGATCGAATGGTTTACCCAGGACTTCAATCTCTTCTACACCATGTGAGTTCAGTGTCTGCCACAGACGGGAAATAATCATAGTTAAACCAGCATCTTGCAACTGCTCTGCGGCGAGAGAAAGGTGCTCAAACGACTCAAGCAAGTCTGTGACGATATCTATTGTGGCGAACTTTACTAGGTTAGAGCGCTCTTCTTTTGTTCTTCTGAGTACATTTGCGTAATCAGCTTGGGCGCGGCGTTCTCGCTCAGTCAGCATTTCAACCTGGCTCTCTAGCTCGGCAATGCGCTCTTGGAGAGAGTCAACCGGTGACTGTGGCTTTTGTTTCTTCATAGTGATTACTCAACCATATCCTGAATGAGGCCTCTCATGTACTTCATCATGGGAATAATATAGGGATAATCAAATCTACTGGAGCCAATCACGGCCAACTCACACTGAAGCTCTCCAACTTGAAAAGCAGTGTGGATAACACCTAAATTCTCAAAGTCTTTATTTCCAAGTTCTTGTCCATAAACAACATGAATTAAGTTATCACTAGTATTAGAGGCAAAAACTTCAGTAAGCAAGGAAACTTCTTCGATTAATCTTAAAACATTTCTCATAACCTTGATGTCATAAAACTCAGGCATTTGCAATAAATTAGCATAACCCGCGTGATATAAACGCTTGTGATCAATCATCGCTAATCCAAGTGCCTGAGACTTATCAGCCAACACTTTAGCAATTTCAACAAATAAGTCATTCGGAACTTTGCGCGAATCCCAAACCTTTTCCTTGGCAGAAACTTCGTCTGCGACTGTCAGCTCTTTCTCTCTCATCAGCTCGTTCACATAGAGCTTCATGGCAATAGGCGTGGGAATTCTGCCCGCACTAGAGTGGGCTTTTTGTAAATATCCTTGTTTATCCAACTGCGACATCTCATTTCTGATTGTGGCTGGAGAAACGCCGATACTGAATTTTCGATCAATAGTGTCCGAACCAACTGGCTCAGCTGTTTCAATGAATTCTTGGATGATGGCTCGTAAAATTTGGATTTGGCGAGCGGTTAGATCAATCATGGATAACGATACTGTACTACAACTGGCAGTATTCTACCAGCTCTGCTAAAAAGATAAAAGGTCAGTCTCATGCTACTATTAGTTGTGGCCAGAAAACATCAAAGTAAACGAGCGTCTATTTTCCAAGTAATTACCCTAGTAGCTCTCCTTGCAATTACTCTGATCACTGTCACTCAACTTCCAATTATCCGTCAATTCCTAAGCTTCGCATCAAACCCCGAGCCCGCAAATATCGTAGTAGACACCCAATCTGTACTTGGGCCGATGCCAAGGCCATGGAGAAACTTGGCCCAGGGAGGTGAATCATCTGACTGGGATATTAAACCAATCAGTGGCGCAGTTGCGGCCCTGCATCCAGAATACATTCGAGTAGACCATCTCTTTGACTTCTATGATATTGCTCAAGGCACACCGGGAAATCTGACCTTTAATTTCACCAAACTTGACGTCTTGCTAGATGGCATCGCAGCCACAGGCGCAAAACCATACATTGCTCTTTCTTATCTCTCTCCAAATGTTAGTGACGGCGACATCGTCGGTCAGCCGGCAAGATATGAGGACTGGCAACTTATGGTGCAGAAAACTATTGAGCATATCTCTGGAACTCGTAGAACTCGCGATGTTTATTACGAAGTCTGGAACGAACCAGATCTTTTTGGCTCATGGATGTACTATGGCGACAAAAGCTATCTTAAACTTTATGCCTACGCCGCTGCTGGAGCTAATCAGGCTCGAGGAGTTCATCCATTTAAAATTGGTGGACCTGCCACAACCGGCTTTTACAAAAACTGGTTTGATGCTCTGGCCAACTATGCCGTCAAAAATAAAGTCCGTCTCGATTTTATTTCTTGGCATAGATACAGCACCAACGTGGATCAGTTTCGACAAGATATTTACGATATTAGCAAGTGGGTGGGGCAATACCCACAACTAGAACCAACCATTGAGTTCCATATCACTGAGTGGGGCCATAATAGTGAGAACAATGCTGGCTACGATGGCGCCTACGGCGCCGCTCATACTGTAGCTGCGTCCATTGAGATGGTTGGCGTAGTGCAGCGCGCCTTTGCTTTTGAAATTCAAGATGGCAAAGATCCAGCAGGTCAAGAATACTGGGGTCGATGGGGCCTTCTTACTAATAGTGATTTTGGTTCTAAACCAAAACCTCGTTATTACGCCCTCAGGCTCCTTGATTCTATAGGCGTTCAGCGTGTCCAGCTACTCGGAAAGGGTACATATGTCAAAGCCCTGGCAGCTAAAACTGAGGATGGCGCCTTCGAAGTTCTGTTGTCAAACTTCGATAGCAACGGTCGTAATGCCGAACAGGTGCCCATCACTTTCGATAATCTGCCATTCGGCAAATATACTATCAAAAAAGATTATCTAGCCAAAAAAGATGTTATTGAAGTTCTTAATGTCTCAGAGGGAATTCCTGCACAAATTATTGTCCCTATGGGACCGCTTGATGTGGTTAAAGTTACTGTTTCGCAGTAATTAAATTTTTTATTTTGGTTGCAAAGACTGCTTCTGAAAACTTTTTAGAGTGATCATAAATTTTATTTTGGTCAAATTTCTTTTTCAGAGCAATGTTCAGCGCCTTCTCTAGACCCTCAACCGAGAGGTCGTCAAACAAAATTCCAGTCACTCCATCGGTTATGGTCTCACACGGGCCACCCGAACGGTGAGCAATGACCGGCACACCGTGCCCCATGGCTTCTATCGGCACCATGCCGAAGTCTTCATTTTTAACTGGATAAAGCAACGCCCTAGCTCCAGCGTAAAGTTCTGATAATTTCTCATCGTTTACTGCACCCAAAAATTCAATAGTTGGCCCAGCTATGTCTTTCAGACGTGCCAGCATCTTCCCTTCACCCACGACCTTCAGCGGTAGATCAAGCTTGGTACATACTTCGACAGCCAAATCTGGATGTTTAGAAAATGCCAGGCGGTTCACATAAAGAAAATATTTTTTTTCAACTTTGGAGAGTGGGGGCTTGGCTGGAATCCGAACCGGCGGATTAATCACCACTGAGTCGCGTCTGTAAAACTTCTTAATTCGACTAGCTGTTTCTTCTGAGTTAGCAATGAAGTAATCCACCTTTTGAGCGACCTCAAAATCAACAATTCTCAGGTAGTGATTTATCAAAGTTCCAGCCAATCTAATAATGGGATTCTTCTTCCAATCGCTCATAGTTTCGTAGCCATAAAGGGAACGCGCCGGTGTGTGGCAGTAACAATACTGAACTCCATTTGGAACGCTTACTGCTTTAGAAAAATATGCATTTGTAGATGAAATGACGATGTCATATTCTGATAAATCGAGAGCACTAAAATACTGAGGCGAAAATATTCTTAACGGGGAGTGAAGTTGTTTGTAAAAAGGAATCTTGGTAATCCAGGTGGTACGAATATCCCAATCGGCAAATTTCGACCAGTGAATTCCGAGAGCTCTTTCGTCGACGAATGCCGTGTAGACAGGCGCGTCGGGAAATAGTGCGTGGAGCGACTCCAGAACGCGTTCTGCCCCGCCATACTCTCTGAGGTAGTCGTGAACTAAGGCAATTTTTGGTGATTTGGTTTTCATTAAAAAAGGGCTTTCTGCACCCCAAGCTCAAAATCGTCGCGAGGCAATGAATTTTTTAGCGATTTGAAGCCAAATTTCTCGAGTAACTCGCTCGCTACTTGCTTATCGTATTGAGTCACTCGGCAGGGTTCAAGAGCAAAAGTCATCGGTACGTCGCGATCAATAGTGGCTAATTTTTGACTTAAATAGGCATTCTCTTTATCAGCTAAAAGCTTTGTCCTAACGGCTCCCTTGATAACCTCTCGATCTGTTGCCACTGCGCCTCCCTCTAGCTCATCCAGACGCTTATATACTCCATCCAGAGACTTATGAGCAGTTAGAAGAGCGATGGCTGTTTTTTGACCAACTCCTTTTACACCAGGAATGTTGTCAGAAGCATCGCCCATTAAAGACTTTAGATCAATAATCTGATCGACGGTAATTCCCATTTTCTCGTAAACAGCATCGCGGTCGTACTCCATGTCTTGCGTTTTGCTTCCCCTTCCAGGTAACCAAACATGCGTTTTCTCAGTCACAAGCTGGAACATATCCTTGTCTCCGGTGACAATGCTGGAATGAACTGTCTGGTGTTCCTTCTCCATATGCGCGGTAATAGTGCCGATTAGATCGTCAGCTTCGTAACCCTCCAGCGAAAATTGGGGAATGTTTAGAGCTGTAACAATATCTTTAACTAATGCAATCTGGGGAATAAGATCGTCCGGCATAGCCTCGCGGTGGGCCTTGTATGCTTCGTATTCTTCCTTGCGCTTGGTTTTTCCTTTGTGATCAAAAGTAGCCACAATATAGGTTGGCTCCAGATCACGAATGGCATTGAGAAGGATTCTAGTGTAACCAAAAACGGCGTTAACCAACATCCCCTCAGGAGAGGTCAAAGCCGGAAAAGCGTGGTAGGCACGATAAATGAGCGCGTGGCTGTCAATGAGAACAAAATGATCTGGCACAGATCGATTATAACGCAATGCTGGCGAGCTTTACCTTCGGCATTCCCATCAAGAGGGCAAATTCTTCGCCATCGAGTGATTCTAGCTCGAGTAATTGCTTTGAAACTGCATCGAGTTCTTTTCGGTACTTAACCAAAAGTTCTGCGGCTCTCTTCTGACCCGCAGCTACAAACTTTTGCACCTCTGCATCTACTTTTTGTTGCAAGGCATCGGAAATTTTGTTTGGCTCTGCCCATGATCTGCTGTAGTTCGTGGATTCATATTGTGGCGTAAAGTTCATTGGACCCAAGTCACTCATGCCGTACTCCATCACCATAGCTCTGGCGATGCGAGTGGCGCGATCGATATCGCTACTAGCTCCTCCGGTTTGTTCGTTGAAAATTAATTCTTCAGCGGCACGACCACCAAGTAGAACTGCAATTTCATCAATAAGTTCAGACTTTGTCGTCTGGAGTTTATCTCGCTCTGGAGGAGTCAGGGTAAAACCAAGAGCTCTACCGCGAGAAACGATCGAGATGCGATGAACTGGATCGGCATACTTCGAGACGTGAGCAATAACAGCGTGACCAGCTTCGTGATAGGCAGTCATTTCGCGCTCTAACTTATCTTGGAGACGTTTCTTACTTGGGCCAAGTTTTACCTTCAAAGAAGCTTCTTCGACGTCAGTCATAGTGATTTCAGCTCTGTCTTCTCTAGCAATTGAGATAGCCGCTTCATTCAGCATGTTCTCGATGTCCGCCCCCGAGAAACCGACAGTGCGTTTCGCCACCTGATCCCAGTTCAATTCTTTGGCAAATGGTTTTTTCTTGGCATGAATTGAAATAATATATTTGCGCTCCTCAAGATCTGGCAAATTTACCATGACTCTGCGGTCGAAACGACCTGGTCGGACCAAAGCTGGATCAAGCATGTCGCCACGATTAGTAGCTGCCATGACGATGACGTTATCATTCTGAGTAAAGCCATCCATCTCTACCAAAATTTGGTTGAGAGTTTGTTCGCGCTCATCATGACCACCCATGCCACCTTGACCACGAATGCGACCAATGGCATCAATTTCGTCGATGAAAATAATCGAAGGAGCCAACTTTTTAGCCATGGCGAAAAGATCGCGAACTCTTGAGGCACCAACACCAACAAGCATTTCCATGAACTCACTACCTGCTATCGATAAAAATTGGACATTAGCTTCACCAGCAACTGCTCGCGCAAGTAAGGTTTTTCCAGTACCAGCTGGACCAACCAAGAGCACGCCTTTTGGCGTGCGAGCGCCGACTTTGGTGTATTTCTTAGGATGTCGAAGAAAATCAACAATTTCTTCCAGCTCAGCTTTGGCTTCGTCCATACCGCCAACATCTTTAAACGAAGTGTCTTGCTTACCTTTGACAAATAATTTAGCTTTGCTGCGACCAATTCCCATCATGCCATCTTGAGCTCCGCGTGCTTGGCGGAAAAAGAACATGAACAAAATGAACATGAGAGCGATTGGCAAAATACTGAGAATCAACTCCCAAGCCATTTCACCAAAAGAAAGATTGCGAACTTCGATATCTGTTTGACCAAGGTCAATATTGGCAGCCTTGAGAACAGTCAGAGCTTCCTGGCCATCTTCCTTGCGAGCGACTTTATTGGCGCCGTCTTTGTACTCAACTCTTAACTCGTTACCAGCTACTTGGACAGCCTTGACTCGCTCTTCGCGGATGTCGGTCACGAATTGAGTAAGACTAATCGAATTGTCTTCACCCTTCCCAAAAAGTGAAATCAAGAAAGGGACAAATAAAAGAGCGAGCACCACATATAGGAGGCCGCGCTGCATGAACTTCGAGAGATTTACCTCTAGTTTGAACTGCTTAGTCTTCACTGGTTGTTTAGGTTGTGGTTTTGGAGCGGGTTTTTTTGCCATAGTTTCAAGCGTCGTATTGTATCATCTAAGTGCCGAGCCGTTTTCGAGTTTTCTGTCTGGATGGATCAAAATCGCCTGCGAACCATCGTCGGCAGCCACGAGCATACCCTGACTTTCCACTCCACGCAACATGCGTGGCTCTAGATTAGAGAGATAAACAATTTGTTTGCCAACGAGGGTCTCGACCTCATACCAAAGTTTAATTCCGGCGGCAATGGTGCGCTCTCCAAGCTCTCCCACATCTAGAGTCAACTTCAGTAGTTTATCTGCTCCCTCGATGGGCTCTGCCGCGATAATAGTCGCAATTCTCATATCGAGCTTGGCAAAATCTTCGTAGTTAATGGTGGGCTTTTGATCTGTCATAGGTGTTTTAGGCTAAGCCCATTTTTTCTTTAACTTGATTAAGCGTCTCACGGGCGACTGCCTGCGCCTTAGCGGCACCAGACTCGATGACTTCATCTACATATTTCGGATTGGCGATTAGTTCATTACGCCTTTCCTGCAAGGGCTCAAGTTCTGCAAAAATGCTCGCAGCTAATTCTTTTTTCAGATCTCCATAGCGAATTCCTGCAGCTTCATATTGTGACTCGTACTCTGCCCTTTTGTCTGCGCCAGAGAAAAGTTCTACAAATTGTAAAAGATTTTTAACCCCCTGAGGCATGTTCTGCGCACTGCCCGTTCCACCATCAGTGGGGGCTGCTTTAAGCCTCTCGAGAATTTCTGCCTGACTATCAGTAAGTGAAATATAGCTTCCCTCAACACTCTTGCTCATTTTGCCCGTACCCTGGAGTGACGGTACGTACTCTCCCTTTGTGGCAAAACGAGTTGGCTCTGGAAAATCAGTTCCATATGCTTCATTCATCTTGCGCGCTATTTGCCTCGTAACTTCAAGATGTGGTTCTTGGTCAATGCCAACAGGGACTAAATTTGCCTTATAAAGCAGAATGTCAGCGGACATTAATACGGGGTAGTTAAGTAAAGCCATGGTGGCATGCTCTGGATATTGTTTTACTTTGTCTTTAAAAGTCGGCAGGTGCTGCATTCTAGCAATACTCACGACCGATGAGAATAAAAACGCTAGCTCGTAGTGGCCAGGAACCATTGATTGTAAAAACAATACTGAGCGCTCTGGATCAAGGCCAGCAGCGAGATAATCGATCAATACTTCCCTTCTATTTGTCTTTAACTCTTCGACATCATAAGGTGTTGTGATCGTGTGGGCATCTGCCACCATAAAGAGTAGCTTGTGAATATCTGGATCGTCTTGAAGCGCAAGCATACCCTTCACGGCTCCAAGATAGTTACCAAGATGTAAACGGCCAGTGGCCCTAATTCCGGAAAGTACTCGATTCGTCATGAGGTGATTGTATCACTAGAAGGTAAGGATAAATAATTTAAAGAAATCTCAAATGCGGGTCTTATTTTCCGACTTGCAACTCAATGACTCTAACGAGTTGCTCTCTGTGTTCCTTCGAAATTTTACCTTTTTTTCTCCAAGGGTAAAAATCATCATCCAATATTTTCTGAAGGAAATTCCTTGGAGTCATAGTAATTTTATTTTCCAAAGCTCTATTGAGTGGAGATTTTATTATCGGAATACTAAACCAAACGTGGTCTGCAAACTGTTGAGTGAAACCTAGATTAATTAGCAAGTCTTTTACATCCACATTTAGCAAGTCCGAAACATCAAGTTGTCTAATAGTTACATCCTCCACTCGAACCTCTCCTGCTCCTGTTATTCTTCCCAGCAATCGCCGACACTCTTCAATAACTTGTCCACCAACTCCAGCGACTTTCTTCTGGCTAGCAACTCTGTTTAATATTTCAATTATATTTATCCCCTCATCGACTAAAACTCTAGCGATACGAGAAGTGGTTGAAGGAGAAACGAATGCTTCTACCAAAACAACTTTTGCTTCATTTTCATCAGCGAACATCCTGGCAACAATTGATCCCTCTGGAAAATCACTCGGACTAATAGATCTATCAAAGACTTGAACCTCTTCTGGAAAAACTTCTTTAACTAATTCAGTCATCCTATTCACAATTTCTGGACCGAAAGTATCTATTGATAACCACTTTGATGGATCTAATAATAAAAACTGATATAAAGTTAGATTATTGTCTCGCATCTGACTAATAATTCTTGAAGCTCTACCTGCTCCAATTCCACCAAAATCATGCCAGTTAAACCAACGCTGCACATCATCTACACTGATTTCCCCAGCAGTTTTAGCTAGAATGTCTAGCTCGATTTTATGATCATCTGAAGGTTGTTCAAAAGGCGAGGCGTGATCTGCCATAGCAGCAAGTACTGCAAGTGGATTTCCTCCTTTCAATAACAGCTCCGTAAGCTCCTGTTCAAGTTCTCTCAAATCCTCTTTTTTGATTAATCTAGCGGAAAACATATCGTCAAGGACCAACTGAAATCGTTGTTCAGCAAAGGCAAAGCATTCGGGATCAAAACTCATTTGATTCTACAACTCCTCAATTTTTATATTCGGCTTTATGATAGTTGCCAAGGTGTAAATGACCAGTAGTCCTAATTCCAGAAAGTACTCGATTCGTCATGAGGGAATTGTACCACTAGAAGAGCAAGGATAAATTAATTAAGAAAGTCCTGTCATAAATACAACTTTACCTACTCTCATTTTTTTTAACTTGCTAGATGACACTCTGCCATATTCCCTTTCTTTAATCATCCAGATCTCCATCTATGGCTTTCTGACTCGCATCTACTATATACAGGAGAACTTGTACCATAGTCTCAGGATCTAAAATATCCGAATCTGACAAAGAACCAAGTTTATCCATACATTGTCTTAGAAAGAGATATATTTGTCTCGTTACCACTTTTTCATCTAGATTTGACTTTTCTCTAACGTCCCCTCCCGTCTGCATTATCAGAAGACGTAGATCCAACCTTGTTTGAAAAACCAATATTTCATTATCCAAAGACCTTGAAATTCGTTCCATACAACCTCCAATTCCTATAATTCTACAACTCCTCAATCCTTATATTCGGCTCCATGTCAGGAGCTTCAATGATCTTGAGGTACTTTTCCGTAGTGGTGATGCGCTTGTGGCCCACGAGTTGAGAGATGTATACGAGTGGTGTGCCGGCTTTTAGTTGCTCGACGATAAAGGTATGGCGAAGGTCGTTGACCTTGGCTTCTTTAATACCTGCTAATCGGAAGTATCGATCGATGGCGGTGCGGATGTTTCTAACCAAGAAAGGACGACAGGTTTTGGTGAGGAAAAGCGTTTTTTCCCGGGCTCGTGGACGAACCTGGAGATAATCCATTAGAGAGTGTTTGGCGGCCTGATTCAGAGGCACGCGTCTGCTTCCACGAGAATTCTGTGGCTGAATGGTGATGACATTGCGGTCAAAATCCACGTCCGATAGTTCGAGAGAGGCAAGCTCACTAATGCGCATGCCAGTTTGGAGTAATAATTCCACCACGGCGGACATGCGAGCGTCTCCTCTACAAGCATCGCGCAGGGCGCGGTACTCGATTTTGGAAAGCACTCTTGGAGGACTCTGTTCGTAGCGAGGATGAGAAACCATTTCCGCTGGATTATCAGAAATAGAATTCTGGGTCATTTGAAAACGGAAAAATGCTTTTATGGAATTAATCTTGCGAGAAATGGATTTGCCAGTGTAGCGCTGTTTCTTGAGGAGCTCTTTGAATTCGTTGATGTCTTCAGAGCTAACTTCGTCTGAGTTCTGTCGACCCTTTTTGGCGGAAAATTCGATAAGTTGTTCGGTGTCTTTGCTATAGGCAATGACAGTGGCATGGGCCTTACCAGTATTTTCAAGATGTTCTACAAACTGTTTGTGTGCGGCTGAAAGTAGCATACTC
>Ga0051987_10000506_pt1 | contig 21507 bp, 23 predicted proteins | sample CryGey08umfilter_2_FD_58083 | JGI IMG/M metagenome (GOLD analysis project Ga0051987, IMG submission 58083) | Groundwater microbial communities from aquifer in Utah, USA - Crystal Geyser 4/10/14 0.8 um filter | ecosystem: Environmental > Aquatic > Deep subsurface > Groundwater | place: USA: Utah... | reverse complement strand
AGTACGTGGCGGCTCGAGGGCTTTACCAACAGCCGGAGATTCTAGACGTTATTGCCTGGCTCAGGATGCTCGACAACTACCATGAGAGCCCGAGCCTGTTTCGGGTATTATCGATGGATGCTTTTAACATTGATATGCGCGATTTGATTCGTATTTTAAACTTTACTAACCGTAAACGTTGTTCAATCTACGAGACATTGGAACAAATCGACCAAGTTTACTATATTCAGCCTAAAACCAAAGAAGTTATCCGCTTTATTTTGGATTTAATCAAAAAGCAGACCCAAATGGCCAAAGAAAAATCGGTGGGGCAAGTGGCTTATGAATTTTTGAAGTCGATCGGTTATCTGAAAAAACTGAGCAGCAAGGATGATCCTGATTACCACAAGAAAATCCAAAATATCAGCAAGTTTTTTAGAAAAATCCAGGAATTCGAAAAAAGCCACAGCGAGCCGACGGTTAAAAACTTTATGGCCGAGCTGGGGTTAATTATTGATATCGGGGAAGATCCGGCCCCGGCCCAAGCAGAAGAAGGCCCGGAGAGCGTGAAGATTATGACGGTTCACGGCGCCAAGGGGTTGGAATTTTCCCAGGTATTTATTGCCAATATGGTGGATAAGCGCTTTCCCAGCATTGAACGAAAAGAGCAAATAGAAGTTCCTAATAGTTTGATTAAAGAAATCCTGCCTGAAGGAGATGTCCATTTGCAAGAAGAAAGAAGATTATTCTATGTGGCCTGCACTCGGGCCAAAGAGGGGCTCTATTTCACCTCCGCCTTGGATGTGGGCGGCAAAACCAAAAAGAAACCCTCCCGATTCCTGTACGAAATAAAAGTAAAGAAAGAAGAGAAAGAAAAACCAGTAGAACAGTTGAATTTAGGATTCGACATTGTCCAGAAAAAATCCGCTAAGAAAGAAAAAATCCAATATCCTTTGCCGGAAAGATTCAGTTTTTCCCAGTTCAAAGCTTTTGAAACCTGCCCTAAGCAATACAAATACATGTTTATTTGGAAAATACCGGTATTGGCCGGCAGGCACACCTACAGCTTTGGTTCATCCGTTCATAATACCCTGCGCGCTTTTTACACTTTAATTCAGCAAGGGGAAAAACCAGCGAAAGCCGATTTGCTCAAACTGTACGAAGACAATTGGATTGACGATTGGTATGATACCAAACAGCACGAGCAGGAAAGGAAAAAAGCGGGCCAAATAATGCTGGAGGAATTTTACGAAAAGAATCATAAAAATTTCCGGCCGCCGGAATTCCTGGAAAAAGGGTTTAATATAAAAGTGGGAGAATACTCCGTGCGCGGATTCATTGACCGTGTGGATCGAATGGGCCAAGAAACGGTAGAGATTATTGATTACAAAACGGGCAAAAAACCAAAAGTGAAATCACAAATCGACCATAATCAGCTGTTAATTTACTATTTGGCCATGAAAGAGGTGTTTAAAAAAGAAGCGGCGCTGTTAAGCTTTTACTATATCGACGGCAACGAAAAATATTCCTTTACCGCCAATGAGGAGGATGTCGGAAAGCTAAAGGTTAAAATCAAGAAAAACATTGAAGAAATCAGGACAGGCGATTTTACCGCCACGCCGTCTGTTTATAAATGCGCCGCTTGCGATTTTCGGGAGATTTGCGAAGAGCGGGCGGTTTGAATTAGCTTGTAGCTTTTTAGCTTGTAGCTTGTAGGTAGTAGGTAGAAAATCGTAGGATGTAGAAGATGTAGCAAAAACCTTTAGGTTTACAGCCATTCCAAAACATACATAATTCAAAATTAGAATGTCCGAATTAAAACGAAAACTGAATATTATTGATAAAAATGATCAGGTGATTGGTCAGGATACCAGAGAAAACATCCATCAAAATGGATTGCTTCATCGCGAAATTCATATTTGGGTTTTCAATCGGAAAAAAGGGGTTCTTTTGCAAAAGCGGGCAAGAGATAAAGATACTTATCCTGGTCTGCTGGATGCTTCCACCGGCGGGCATGTGGAAATAGGGGATGATTATCTTAAAACGGCGGTGAAGGAACTTAAGGAGGAAACCGGAATCAAGGCAAACCCGTCTGATTTGGTTTTTATAACTAAAATGCGCCAAAAAAGTTATGATCAAGTTACTAACATGACCAATAATGTAATTAGGGTAGTGTATGCTTTTGAATACAACGGGGAATTAAATGATCTGAAGATTGAGAAAGGCAAAGCCACCAGCTTGGAATTCTGGCCGCTGGAAAAAATCTTTAATCCTTCTAAAAAGGATAAGAAGAAGTTTATTCCGGCACTACTAAGCGACCAGGTGCTGGATATTTTAAGAAAAATAGAAAAACTGGTGGAGGCAAACATCAGATGACAAACGATAATAAATAAATTCCGATAAACAATGAAAAAACTTCTTCTCGCTTCCCGCGGCACCTACATTACTGACGGGAAATACGAAATTTTTGATAAGCCCCGCGATCAAATCAAATGGGCTTATATTACCACTGCCGGAAAAAGCGTGCCTGACACGGCTTATATTCAAAAACATGTCACTCGTATGCGGAAATTGGGATGGGACTTTGAGGATATTGATATCGAAGGAAAAAACCCCAATGAGTTGCGGGAAATTTTGAAAGACAAGGATGCTATCAATATGCTGGGCGGCAATTCCTATTTTCTGCTTAAATGTATTCGAGAGAGCGGGTTTGAACAAGTGCTGAAAGAATTTCTGGAAAGAGGGGGAGTATACTGCGGCTCCAGCGCCGGCGCTTACGTAGCCTGCCCGACCATTGAGACGGCCACTTGGAGGAATCCCAAAAAGTTTAACCGTCACGGAGTCACCGATTTTACCGCAATGAATCTGGTTCCCTTTTTAATCTTGGCTCATTATAAGCGAGAAGAAGAGCAGATTATCCAGCCAAAAATACAGGCGGCGAAATATCCGGCTAAATTGCTTACGGACCAGCAGGCGATTATGGTGCAAGATGATCAGATTGAGCTGTTAGAAGATCCTAGCATGGAATTAAAGGATTTTGGAGGGTGAAATTAATATGAAAAAAATTGTCCTAATTTTCACAGGATGGATAATAATTATTGCCACGGTTTTTCTTAGCTTTTACAACCGGTCAATTACGGAATATCATAAAATTGATCCCATAACCGGCGAGGAGTACGGTGAAATGGGATTTTACACCGATTGGACCAAAATGGCTTGGTATCTGGCTGGAGTAACCGTTGTTTATTGTGTCACCTGTTTTGTAGTATTACATCTTAGAAAAAAGAAATCCGCGACTTTGGATGAAGCAAAGAAAAAGTAATCAATTACTAATCAATAAGATAGAGTCTATGTTTTACAAAAGAATTTTATTAATAAGCATTTTTTTGGGAATTTTTCTTTTGCTACCGGTAAGATCCGAAGCCAGAGGGCCAGAAGATTGCCAAAGCGGCTATGAATGGCAGCCCATGAGCGGCGTAGGATGTGTTCAATCAGACTGCAATGATGTTGCTAATGCTCACTGGTCTTATACTAGCCAATGCGTTTGCGGTTCTTCAGGCAGTGAATTTGAAGATTTATCCGATCCTAATAAGGAATGTTATCGTCCGGCGGATTATGACGCTTGCCCGGGTTGCGTCTATGCTTGTGTCAATCTTGATGAACTTTGTCCCAATGAGCAATCTCAACAAAATTCTAATGTAAATGCGCCAAAGAATAATAATAATACAAATGTATCCCTAAACAGTAATGCTAACCGAAATCAGAATAAAAATGTTAATATTAACACTTCGGTAAGTAACGCTAATACTTCCTTATCTACTTTAGGAGCCACTGGTTTAACTTGCCAAGATCAATGTAGCAAGTTTTTACGCGGCAAAAAGAATGCCCAAGTGATTACAGCGGAAGGAGATTATCCAGAATGCAATTGCCAAATTGACGTCCAAGATGATAATGGGCTTCTTACCCAAACTATCTCGGTAGAGGGCAATATTGAAACCACTTATACTTTTGATCCCGCTTCCGGTAGTCTGGTCTCTAAAGAAAGGTTTGACCGCCGCGAAGAAGTGGAAAAAATTCGCCAAAGATTGGGGTACCGCTATACCGAATCAGAGATAGACAAACTTTTAGATGGCGAGAAGATGAAGGAATGGTTCAATGGCCAAATTAAAAACATCAGAACCGAGACCAGAATCTGGCATCCTCAGTTTTGGTGGCAGCACGTGGTGGCCGTTTTGGACCACGGCTTTGACGGGAACAGCGCCGATTTTGTCGATGTCAATGAATACGGCCGGTGCGGCGATTCTATGCAATGGTTAGAACGCAATCTATCCCAACATTTAAGTTTGGGCGATGATCCCGATCTCCCCGGACAAAAACACGAGGCCATGCTTTCAATTACCGGAGAGAAATACGGCAATTTTCTCAACCACACCTCTTTAATGATTCGTCCTGCCGGAATTTCTAATCTGGAATGGGAGGAAATCGTCAAAGAGCTTAAAAAACTATCGGGGGGAACTGAAGACAACCCTGGCATTCCTCCTAATAATCTTCAAAGTATTGATTCCCGTTTGCTTGACGCTAAGGTTTTAGACCCTTATAAAAAAGAGCTGACCACCGTTAGAGAATTTATTAGGGGCTGGTCTTATATTCGCATAAGCTAATAAAAAAATGAAAAAGAAATTTATATTAGTAATCGTTCTCTTAATCTTTTTACTTATTGTGGTTGTCGGTGCGGGATCATTAATATTGAAAAGGGTGCCGGCTGTAACATATCAAGTCGATCCGCCTGATTCTAGAGCCCATTGGGGAACTATCTCTGGCTCTTTGAGCTATCCCAGCGAAGCGATACCGGCAATGGGCGTTTGCGCCGAGACCACCGAAAAGGAAGATTTATACTGTACTTATGAAATGATAGAAAGTAATGATTATACTTATGGCTTAGGCTACAAACTGAATGTTCCTCCGGGAGACTACTATATTTTTAGCCATTTGGTAGAAGAGGGAAGGGAAAAAATTGGGTACACCAATGAAGACAAAGCGTATTATTCTAAGTTTGTTACCTGCGGAATGTTATACGAATGTCCTTCGCATAATCCAATAAAGGTTGAAGTGAAAACCCGCGAGCACATTACCAGAATTGATCCGGTGGATTGGTACGATTATTAATAAGTTACAGAAACTGCATTACAACAATCTCAGCAGAATTCATTAAACTTAATCCTAAAAAATGCCTGAAAAAAAACTGACTCCTGAAGAAGAAGCGGTGATTGTGCATAAAGGAACCGAAGCGCCTTACAGCGGAAAATATGATCAGCATTTTGAAAAAGGGACCTATGTCTGCAAGCGCTGCGGGGCCGAACTTTACCGCTCCGATGATAAATTCGACGCCCGTTGCGGCTGGCCCAGCTTTGATGCCGAAATTCCCGGCGCGGTTAAAAGACAGCCTGATCCCGATGGCCGGCGGATTGAAATCCAATGCGTTAACTGCGGCGCTCATTTAGGGCATGTGTTTGAAGGGGAGAAAATGACCGAAAAAAATACCCGTCACTGTGTTAATTCCATTTCCATGGAGTTTGTTGAAGATGAAAAATAATCTTAAAACAATCATTCTGGGCGGAGGCTGCTTTTGGTGTACCGAAGCGGTTTTTTTAATGATGAATGGAATTAAAACCGTTCTGCCTGGTTATGCCGGAGGGGAAAAAGAAAATCCTACTTACGAGGAAGTTTGCCAAGGAAATACCGGCCATGCGGAAGTGGTTAAGCTCGACTACGATCCTAGTATTGTATCTTTAGAAAAAATTCTGAAAATATTTTTTAAGATGCACAATCCGACCAGCTTGAACAAGCAGGGCAGAGATGTCGGTACCCAGTACCGTTCGATTATCCTTTATTCTGACGAGGATCAGGCGCGTCCAATTAAAGATTATGTCGGGCGGATCCAAAAGGAATATACCAGTCCGATCGTGACGGAAGTTAAGAAACTGGAAAAATTTTATGAAGCGGAGGAATATCATCATCGCTATTTTGAAAGAAATCCTAATCAAGCTTATTGCCAAGTGGTGATCGCGCCGAAGGTTAAAAAGGTTCAAAAAAATTTTTCAGAGGAGTTGAAAAAATAAGAATTTTGACATTGTTATTCAACTAGTTGCCGGTAATAAAAGTAAATAATGAAACCCGTTAAAAATATCGAAATAATCTTAAGAGCGATTATCGTAAACAGCGATAAAATTTTATTATGCGTTTCCAACGATCAGCCGCCAATTCATTATTTGCCCGGGGGGCATTTGGAATACGGCGAGACATTGGAAGAATGTCTAAAAAGAGAAATTAAGGAGGAAGTTGGAGCAGTAGTGAAAACCTCTCGGTTCATGGAAACATTCGAAAATTTTTTTAAGTGGCGCGGAGAAAATCACCACGAAATAAATTTGTTATACGAAGTCACTTTAAAAACCGTGAATCCTGAGAAAATAAAATGCCAGGAAAGCCACATCTCCATTACTTGGTTAGCCGTAAGCGCGATTCCGAAATCGCGCCTTCTACCCGCGAGCATCCATCAATACTTGATAAAATATTTTAATCATTAACAAAAATCATTATGTCCAAACAACTTCGCAACATTATTTTAGTAATTGTCTTTGTCTTAGCGGCAGTATTCGTTTTAAGATTTGTCATTGGCGGTGATGAAGATAACTGGCTTTGCGAAAATAATCAGTGGGTCAAACACGGCAATCCCACCGCGGCTATGCCTGCCACCGGTTGCGGGCCGGTAATTGACAATTTTGATGATTGTGTCGCCGCGGGGAATATAGTAATGGAAATTTATCCGGAACAATGCCGAACAGCCGACGGCCGCACTTTCACCAAGAATATCGGGAATGAGCTGGAAAAGACCGACCTAATCCAAGTGGATAATCCCAGGCCTAATGCGTCCGTTGCCAGTCCTTTAGAAATTTCCGGAAGAGCCAGAGGAAGTTGGTTTTTTGAAGGAGATTTTCCAATAACAATTACGGATGCAAACGGCAAAGAATTAGGCACTGCCATTGCCCAGGCACAGTCCAATGGTTCGGCAGGCTCACCACAGGGTTGGATGACTGAAGAATTTGTCCCTTTTACCGCCCAGCTGGAATTTGCGGTGCCGGTCTCCGATCAAGGAACGCTGACTTTAGAAAAAAACAATCCTTCTGGTCTTACAGCTAATAATGATCAGCTAATCATCCCCGTTAAATTTGATTTAACCGAGACCACTAAAATTCAGGTCTATTTTGATAATAATCAACAGAATCCGGCAGTTGATTGCAGTAAAGTTTTTCCAGTAGAGCGAAAGATTTGGAAAACTCCCGCAGTGGCGCGAGCGGCCTTGGTCGAACTTTTGAAAGGGCCGACTGAAACGGAAAAAGAGCAGGGGTTTAAAACTACTTTACCTCAGGGAGTAGAAATTAAAAGTCTGACCATTGAAAATGGTGTGGCGAAAGCGGATTTTAACAATCAGTTGCAATTTCAAGTAGGCGGGGCCTGCCTAGTAACGTTCATCCGATCCCAAATTACGGAAACTCTGAAACAGTTTCCTACAGTGGAAAGCGTAGTTATTTCCGTCGACGGGCAAACCGAAGACATTTTACAGCCGTAAAAACAATTTGAGAAAAATATAATAAATCCCCAGCCGTCAAAGTGTTTTTTATTTTGCCCACTATTGGGCTCTTGTTCTTTTGGCAGCAAAAGAACCAAACTTGTCCTGAGCGAAGTCGAAGGGACTGCTGGGGCGACTATGCGCTTTGGCGCCAATTACTACTCCTGTTTCTTTTTTTGGCTTAGAGTCGCCCCAGACCCCAATGCTGTTTTTGCTTATTTTACTATCCTTGTTCATTATCAAACAATCAGCAGGGTTTTGGACATTGGGATTTGAATCATTAGAAATTGATTAGAAATTTCCGCCAAAGGCGGATCAGCCTTAGGCTGAAGATATTAGTAATTAGAGATTGGCATCCATTTCTCCCGCGGTTTTCATTTCTACCTAAAACCAGCTATAATGAAGTCACTTAAAAAGTAACTTATGTCCCAATACTACAACTCTAACCGCAAAAGCAATCTGTACCGCCCGCATTCTCCGGAACCGTTCAAAGTGTCGCGTTCCAAGATCGATCTGTTTTTGGAATGCCCGCGCTGCTTTTATTTGGACCGGGTCAGGGGAGTGGGCCGGCCGCCTTCGTATCCTTTTAATTTAAACGCGGCGGTGGATACCCTTTTAAAGCAGGAATTCGATGTTCACCGCGCCCAAGGGACCCAGCACCCCTTAATGGAAAAATACGGGATTGATGCCATTCCCATTCCCCATGAAGATTTGGATCAATGGCGGCATAATTTCACCGGTATCCAATATTTGCATGCACCTACCAATCTTCTGATTTTTGGCGCAATCGACGATCTTTGGCAAAATTCCAAGGGAGAATATATCGTGGTGGATTATAAAGCCACCGCTAAAAAGGAAGAAATTAAAGAGCTGGATCAGGATTGGCAAGACAGCTACAAAAGACAGATAGAGGTTTACCAGTGGCTGCTCAGACAGAACGGCTATCCTGTCTCTAACACCGGTTACTTTGTCTACTGCAATGGCCGAGCGGACAAAGAAGCGTTCGATGGCAAGCTGGAATTTGACGTTACTTTAATCGCTTACGAAGGCAATGATTCCTGGGTAGAAAAGACAATAGTGGATATTCACAAATGTTTGAATAAAAAAGCCCCGCCCCAAGCGGCTCCGGGCTGCGATTACTGCAGCTACCTGGAAGCGGCTAGAAAGCAAAAATAACGATAATTATTTTCCAGAATTCATTCCTTTTATAACCAGAGGGATATCTACTTTTTGGCGCCCCTCCAGAGGCGGGCAGGCAAAAAGTAGCAAAAAGCGTTGGGGGCGGCAAAGCGCCGATTCGCCAATCTTTGTATGTTTCGTTTTGCCTGGGCTAAAGTGCCGCCCCCAAGCCCCCTACGATTCGTATTTCAAATTTAATGCTCTATCTAACAAAACAACGAACATTGTAATTCGGGATTTTTGTGAATTAGGTATTGACAACCAAGATAATTTGTGATATCTTTAATCTCTGAAAAAAGAAAGCAGTTTTAAAACTTCAGATAGCAAGGAGGATCGTCCATGAAGAACGTGTTGACAGTGTTGGTTCTGTTGATTGTCGCTTCGGCATCTTTGTTGCTTGGTTGCCAGAAGGGCGATCAGCAAGACATCGCGGTCAAGCAGGGACAAGAGTACGCCAACTCAATCTCCCGTCCGGAGAAAATCCAGACTTTCAGCCGCTTGGTCGGCGAGTACAACCGGACCGTACAGTTGGAAATGGCGGCGAAAACTCAGGATGATCAGGAACGGGCGCACATGGTGCAGTTCTACACTTTCCAGTATCTGGCGGGTTACTACTGGAACGTATTCTATTCGTCAGAGAGGGAAGATTTCTTTGCCGACAGTTCTTGGCATGAAAATCTGCCCAGCGGAATGGTGCTGGGGCCGGGCGGACCACTGGATTCTCTGGAAGGGAATTCTCTCACCACCAGTGATCCTCGGCAGGATTTCGAGAATTTCCTGAATTACTCCTTTGGAGAAATTGACTACCAAAGCATGTTCGCAATCGTGCAGGACGGTAGTTACCTGAAACTCCAAGAGCAAATCAGGCAGGATCTTGCCCAACGCTTTCCTAAGTAGTACTTTACTTTTCGCTCATTACGCCCGCTAGCCCGTCAGACAGGTTTGTTCTGACGGGCTTTTTCAATTGCCGAAATTATGATACGATAAAATAATCAAGCTAGATTAATTTAAAAATTCCTATGCCGGAAAAGGTTATTGACGTAGAAAATTTCTCTAAATCATTCGGCGAAAATGAGGTCGTATCCAACCTTTCTTTCGAGGTAAATAAAGGAGAGGTTTTTGCTTTGTTGGGGGCGAATGGATCGGGCAAAACTACCACCATCCGGTGCCTGTTAAATATTCTGGCGCCCACTAAGGGATCTCTTTTAGTTAACGGGGAAAGATACAATCAAGCAATGTCCCAAGAAGTCGGCTACCTGCCGGAAGAGCGGGGATTATACACTTCGGAAAGAGTAATCGACACTATGGTCTATTTTGGGGAATTAAAAGGGATGGACAGTTCCCAAGCCCGAAAATGGTCTTTGGATTATTTGACCAAAGTAGGCATTTCTGAAAAGGCTAAGGAAAAAGTAAAAAAACTTTCTTCGGGCCAGCAGCAAAAAGTGCAATTGGGAATCACCATCATTAATAATCCCAACCTGCTGATTTTAGACGAGCCGACCAAGGGCCTAGATCCGGTTAATCGAACCTTGCTGATGGATCTGCTGATGGAAATGAAAAATCAGGGCAGTACCATTGTGTTTATTACCCACCAGATGGAAGAGGTAGAAAAACTGGCCGATCGCTTGTTAATGATTAAAGACGGCAAAGAAATTCTCTATGGCGGCGTGGACGAAGTAAAAGAGCGGTTCGGAACAAATCGCATCCATGTTGCTTTCACCGGCGATCTGCCCAAAAATGAGCGGCTTTATCATTCTAAAGAAATTGAAAACAATTACGCCGAACTGTTGCCCCAAGAAAACGTCCAGTCTCAAGAAATTCTGCAATACCTTTTGAGCCAGAATCTAAAAATCATCAAGTATGAACTAACCCTTCCTTCCTTGAACGAAATATTCATCCAAGTTTCCGGGTAGACGAAAGCCCTTGCTTTCGTCTTATTCCCGGGCGGCCAGCGAGGGCTTGCCGCTACCCCTCTCTTCATTAATTAAATTAACTAACTGGTTGAAAGTGAATCCCGTTAGAAGCCGCGATCGCTTCGCGGGACAGATAAATCAAGAATAAAAGATTAAAATAGAAGTTTAATATTAATTTGTGCAGATCGCAGTTGATCGCGATCTGCTTCTAACGGGATGAAAAGTAAAATCCTACTAGTAGCCAAAAAAGAATATCTCAAAGTCGTCCAAAAACCCTCTTTTTGGATCATGATTATCATTATTCCGGTGGTATATTTGATTCTGGTGGCCATTTCGGGAACATCGGCCAGCTCGGTAGAGAAAAAAGTGGCGGAAGAGGTGAAAAACGTCCATGCCGTTTTGATTGTGGACCAGGCGGGTTTGATCAGTGACCAGCTGCTTTTAGGAATCTACCAACGCTCCGAAAATAAAGAAACGGCAGTAGCCCAAGTGGAAAGCGGAAAGGTGGATGCGGCTTTTGTTTATCCAACTGATTTTCAGGAATCAAAAAAAATAGAGGTGTATGCCCAAGATACCAGCTTGATTTCGCGCGGCCGCTTTAATACCGTAGCCCAGGATTTATTAAAACAAAGTCTTTTGCAAGAAATTGAGGATCCGAATAAAGTCGCTCTGTTTAATTCCAGGTTGGAAGTATCCTCCACTTTATACAAAGAAGGAAAGGTGGTGGATCAGCGTTTTGAAACCTTTATTATCCCCATCGCGTCGGTGCTGGTTTATTTTCTGCTGGTAATGTTTTCCTCTGGCTTTATGCTTTCCAGTGTTTCTGAAGAAAAGGAAAACCGGATGATTGAAACGGTGCTCTCGGTAATCAACCCCCGGCAGCTGATCTGGGGCAAGCTTATCGGCCTGACTTTTGTTTCGCTTACTTCTTTGGCAGTGCTTGGGGTATTACTGACCGGCATTATTGCTGTTTCCACCAATATCTTTCCGATTAAAATTGACTGGTCAGCTGTTGATTGGAACATAGGGCAAGTATTGCTCGCCCTTTTTTATACCATCGGCGGTTTTTTGTTCATGTCCAGTATTATGGTGGGAGTCGGGGCGGCCATGCCTAAGTACCGCGAAGCCCAGCAATTCTCCTCTGTTTTCATCATCCTTTCCATTCTTCCCATTTATTTCGCTTCAATTTTGATTGCCGAACCAACCGGCACTATTGCCCGAGTAATCAGCTTCACGCCGTTTACCGCGCCTCTGATTCTTATTTTCAGAAGTTCTATTGGCGCGCTTTCCTTATGGGAATCCATCTTGGGAATCATGGTAATAATTACTTACGTGGCAGTCGGATTTTACCTGGCTTTCAAACTGTTTGAAATCGGCTCGTTGGAGCTAAGTAAAAGAATCTCCTTTAACACGGTTTTTAAAAAGGAAAATAAAACTTAACAAGCCATGAGTGAAATTATTAATACTTATCTTCTCGATGACCCAGAAACCATTATTCCAATGGAGCGGAAGGAATTTTATCGAGAACAGATCGAAGTGTATAAAAAAACGGGCAAGCCGACCCGCGCCAATGATATAATTGATATTTTTATTTTCAATAGTCACCAGGAACTACTGGTCCAAAAAAGATCCTATGACAAAACTCATAATGCCGGTCTGTTAGACAAATCGATTGGCGGTCATGTCCGTTACGGCGACTCCGCTGATTATTCCGTTATGGTCGAAACGGTGCAAGAGCTTCAAACTCCTTCGATTGTGTTGAAAAATACGGAAGATTTCAAAAAAACACTCATCCTGCTTAAGGATTATTTGACCACTATTTCGATAATCAGGCACTCCCGCAGCAAAATATATATTATGGAAAAGATTATTGACGGAAAGATGGTAAAAATCGCCAATAAAATCCATGCTTACTTCGGAATATACGATGGTAGCATCAGACCGGTTGACCGAGAAGCTAAGGGAATTCTATTCTACACCTTGCCGGAATTAGAAATAGAAATGAAGAAGTTTCCCAGAACATTTACCCAGGATATGCATGTTTTAATAAAAGAATTGCACCCCGAAATTGAAATATTTTTGAAATTAGTATTAAAACAAAAGAGCCGTCAAAACAAGAAATAAAAACGCAGAAGCGCTTTCCGGCTTTCATCTTGTACCTATCATAAAGAAACCTCTAAAATTAGCCAAAAAATAAGGCTATTTTTTGTTTTTTAGTTTCCTGTTTTTTACTTCACTTATTCCTGAAAATCTGGTATTATATTAAGTGAAATTCTCCCAATTCAGCTAAAAGGAGATAAGCTTTTTCTTTATCTATGTCGCTTAGAAAATACTTACTAATTATGGGATTCGGAAGCGCCATTTGTTGGGGAGCCTGGTTTCTGGTGCTTTTTAACATTGATCCGTACAGCTCCGGTTGGATCGGACGCGCCTCTTTCTATATCATCCTTTTTCTGGCTTTACTGGGCACGCTGTCGCTGGTCGGCTTTTTTATCCGCCTGATTTTTGTAAGAAAGTCCGTTCTTTTCCGCCACATTGGTGTTTCTCTACGGCAAGCGGTCTTATTTTCTATTTTAATTACCATCTCCTTTATCCTGCAGTCCAGCCGACTGTTCACCTGGTGGAACGCGATTCTTTTAGTATTTAGCTTCACTCTTTTGGAATTTTTCTTTCTTTCCCGAAAAGCCAGGGAAGAAAACGAATAATAAAATGAAAGAACAATTAGAACAATTAAAAAACAAAGTACTGGAAGAGATTAAATTAATTCAAGATCCCAAGCTTTTAGGCAATCTGGAGAAGGAATATCTGGGCCGCAAAGGTAAACTGACCAAAGTCATGCGCCAAATCAAGGATGTTTCGGCGGAGTTGCGGCCGGTTATGGGCAAGCTGGTCAATGAAATTAAAAAGGATGTTTCGGCAGCTTTTCAAGAAGCGGAAACAAAACTCAAAACCGGCTCCAATGACAGTTCGGAATTTTTTGATCCTACCTTGCCCGGCATTGTTCCGCCTGCCGGCCATCTGCACCCCATTACTCAAATGCTTGAAAGAATCTGGGAAGTCTTTCGTTCCATGAATTACGATTTGGTCTTAGGCCCGGAAATTGAAAACGATTACTACAATTTTCAGGCCTTGAATGTGCCGCCGGATCATCCGGCTCGTGATATGCATGACACTTTTTATTTAAAAGGAACTAAAGGAGCGAAAGGGGAAAAAGGGAAAAGGGAGAAATACGGCGATTTGCTGCTCAGAACCCATACCTCATCTATCTCTCAAGTGCGTACTATGGAAAAAAGAAAGCCGCCGATTCGAATCATGGCTACGGGCAAATGCTACCGCCGCGACGATGATATTTCTCATACGCCCATGTTTCATCAGTTTGACGGCATTGCTATTGACCATGGCATCACTTTTGCCGATTTGAAAGGAACTTTGCACTACGCCATGCGGGAACTTTTGGAGGAAGAGGTAAAAGTCCGCTTCCGGATTTCCTATTTCCCTTTTGTCGAGCCGGGCGCCGAATTTGACGTTACCTGCACCATTTGCGGCGGCCGCGGCTGCCCCACCTGCAAAGGAACGGGCTGGCTGGAAATGGGCGGCTGCGGCATGATTCATCCTAACGTGATGAAAGCGGCCAAATATGATTCCAAAAAATGGAAAGGATTCGCCTTCGGTTTTGGCGTGGAGCGGCCGGCCATGATCAAGCACCGCATTTCCGATATCCGCGCCCTTTTTGAGAATGATTTGAGGTTTTTGAAGCAGTTTTGATGATAGTGTGTAGTGTGTGTTACCCCTCAAAGAAGAAGAGCAGCTATATCCGTTTCCTCTAATATAGCCGAAGGATCGGGTAGAAATTCAAAGCAAGAATTTATACGCTTTATAAATATTGCCATCGGTTCCTTAAATGAAGTAGAAAGCTTAGTGTTTATTTCAACGGAATTAGGATATTTAAAAAATAGTGAATTGATAAAAATTAAGGAAATTATTAACAAAGTAGGTTGTTTACTAGGTGCATTCAAGAATTACCTAGAAAACAGTAAACGACTTACTACCCTCAACTCTCGACCTACAAAATTATGAAAATCTCCCTTAACTGGCTCAAAGACTACACTGATCTTGAACTAACTCCAGAAAAACTGGCCGAAGAATTAACTATGCGTTCGGTTGAAGTCAACGCGATTGAAAAAACCAATCCAGGGCTTGATAAAGTGATTGTCGGTAAAGTGCTAAAAGTAATTAAACATCCCAATGCCGACAAACTGAATTTGGTAACGGTTGATGTTGGCAAGAAAAAACTGGAAGTGGTTTGCGGCGGATCAAACATCACGGAAAAATCGGTTGGCTGGAAAGTGCCGGTTGCCTTAGTCGGATCCGAACTGCCCGGCGGGCTGAAAATCGCTAAGGCCAATATCCGCGGGATGGATTCCCAGGGCATGCTTTGCTCCGCTGAAGAACTGGGCTTGCCGAAACAAGGCGAACGGGAAATTCTGGTTTTGGATTCCCAAACGCCAGTAGGTAATAAAGTAGGAGAAACGCCGGCGTTTCGCGTACAGAACTTGCAGGACATTGTTTTAGATTTAGACGTATTGGCCAACCGCCCGGATTTATTAAGCCACTTAGGAGTGGCCCGGGAAATCGCGGCAATCACTAAAAAACAGTTCCGGTTTAAAAAAAGAGAAACCGCTGACGAACCCAGCCATCAAAAAGAGGTGAAAATTTCCGTTAAAGACCAAAAGCTTTGCCCGCGCTATTCCGCCCTGGTAATAAGTGGAATCAAAATCGGGCCTTCGCCTAAGTGGCTCTCGAGCCGGTTAGAAGCGGTGGGAATCCGTTCATTGAACAACGTGGTTGATTTGACCAACTACATTATGATGGATCAGGGTCAGCCGCTGCACGCTTTTGATTACGACAAAATAATCGGAAAAACCATGGTGGTCCGGGCAGCCAAGCCGGGTGAGCGGGTCAAAACGCTGGATGGCAAAATCTGGTCGCTCAATAAAGGAATGGCCATTATTGAAGACGGAAAAAGACTGATCGATTTGGCCGGAATTATGGGTGGCGCTGACAGTGAAGTAAGTGCTGACACCCAGACAATCATTTTGCAGGCTGCCGTGTTTGATTCTACCAACATCCGCCAAACTTCCCGCGTTTTGGGCCATCGGACCGAGGCGGTAGCGCGCTATGAAAAATCGGTTGATTTAACTCAAACGCTGGCCGTCTTGGTTCATTCCTACTCCTTGTTGAAAGAATTAATCCCCTCGGTGGTTTTAGAGCAGGTGATTGATATCGGAAACTGGAAGCTTATGAACAAAAACGTTAAGCTGGAATTTTCGGCCGTGGAACAGTTATTGGGCGTTAAAATTACGCCGTCGGAAATTATCGCAATTCTGGAATCACTGGGGCTAAGAGCGCTGAAAAAAGGAAAAACGGAAGTTACTTGGGAAATTCCTTCATATCGGCCCGATCTTAATATTCCGGAAGATTTGATTGAAGAAGTAGGCCGGATCTGGGGCTATAATAAAATTCCCGAAACGGTTCCTCAAGGAGAATTAAAACCTCCCTTAGAACCGCCTTTGCTGGCTTTAAGTACCAGAATCAAACAGATCCTGAAGGGTAAGGGTTTCCAGGAGGTTTATAACTATTCTTTTATTAGCAAAGATTTATTTACTAAAGTGGGCTTGATGCCGGCCCAGCATGTTGAAATTGAAAATCCGCTTTCCCAAGATCAGCAGTATCTGAGAACCGAGCATATTTCCGGCCTGCTCCAGAATGTGGTCCGCAACTTCAAAAATTACGATCAGATCAACCTGTTTGAACTTTCCGAGGTTTATTTTCCCGCAAAGTCAGAAAAACCTCCTCATGAAGCCAGCCTTTTAAGCGGAGTAATGGCCGCGCCGGAAGGAAAACAAGATACTTTCTTCCAATTAAAGGGAGTGGTTACCGAGCTTTTTGCTGAACTGAATGTAGCAGCGGAAAGCGATTTGCTGCAGAAAGAAGGCCAGGGAGAATGTCCGTACTGGAAAATGTATGACCAGAAAAAATCCCTGAAGTTTCTGGCTAAGGGAAAAGTAATCGCCACATTAGCCAGCGTTTCTAAAAGCGTGCTGCAAAAGTACGGTCTTGATCGAGAAGTTTGCTTTTTTACTGTTTTCATTGAGGAACTTTTAAAAACCAAGGCGGCCGTAAAAATATTTGAAACCTTACCCCGTTTTCCCAGTGTCATGTTGGATTCAGCCTTCATTATTGACGAGAAAATTTTGTACCGTGATATTAAAAAACTGATTGAAAAAACGGGTAAACCTTTGCTAAAAAAAGTGGAGCTGTTTGATGTTTATACCGGAAAACAGATGATGCCTAATAAAAAAAGCCTGGCCGTACACTTACAGTATCGTTCGGAAGAACGCACTCTTTCCTTAGAAGAGGCCCAAGCCGTTCATCAAAAAATAATCAAAGCTTTAGAAAATAACTTTAAAGCTCAAATTAGAGCAAAATAAGTAGGAGGACACTATGATTTACGAAGTAAAAAAATTAGACGCCGCATCCTTAGCTAAAACAGTGGCGGCAATCTTGGGAGCGTTAATGATGGTATTCGGCGTACTCTGGATTATTATGGCCATTGTCGCCGGAGTAATCCGTTCAGCGTACGGCGCCACTCCTTATCCTGGAACGGGGCTTGGCTACAGTGTGGGTTCGGGCCTGATTATTCTGATTTTTGGCAGTATTGCCGGAGCGGTTATCGGGTTGGTTTTAGGAACGGTGATTGCTTCAGTTTACAATATGGCGGTTAATCATACGGGCGGCCTGCGCTTAGAGCTAGGGGCGCCCCAAGGTAGCCCGACCACTTCCAAAAACAGCAAAAAAAAGCTAAAATAAACCACTATTTAAATCCTAAAAAGGCGAAGTTAAAATATGCCAAAAAAGAAAACAGTAAAGAAAACAACAAAGAAGAAAAATATAGCCTCTAGGACTGTTCTTAAAAGAGCCGCTCCGGCCAAGGCAGGAGCTGAAGAATACACCGCTAAACAGATAACCGTTTTAGAAGGGCTGGCGCCGGTCAGAAAACGACCGGGCATGTTTATCGGCAATACCGCTTCAGAAGGTTTGCACCATCTGGTTTGGGAGGCGGTAGACAACTCCATTGATGAAGCTATGGCCGGTTACTGCAACGACATCGAAGTTAAACTATTGCCAGACGGCAAAGTATCGGTGGCGGACAACGGCCGGGGTATTCCGGTAGAAAGGCATAAAGTCAGCAAAAAATCGGCCTTAGAGACGGTAATGACCACTTTGCATGCCGGAGGAAAATTCGGGCAAGGCGGATACAAAGTATCCGGCGGCTTGCACGGAGTGGGTATTTCTGTGGCCAACGCTCTTTCGGAATGGATGAAAGCGGAGGTAAAAAGAGACGGCAAGCTTTGGGAGCAGGAATACAAACAAGGTAAGGCGCAGCGGAAGGTCCGAGCCGTGGCTAAGGCAACGGGAACGGGCACCAAAATAACGTTTAAGCCGGATCCGGAAATCTTTACTGTTCTGGAATTCAATTGGCAGACAATCCTAGATCATCTCCGCCAGCAAGCCTATCTGACTAAAGGGGTGAGTATTACCGTTATGGACGGAAGAATTCCGGAAAAAGCGCAGCAATACGCTTTTCATTTCGAGGGCGGTATTGCTTCGTATGTTAAACAACTCAACCATAATAAAACAGTCAAACAAGAAAAAATATTTTACGTGGAAAAGGAAGAGGATGATATTAATGTCGAGATTGCCTTTCAGTATTCCGATGACTTTAAAGAAAACGTCTTTTCTTTTGCCAATAACATTCATACCGTGGAAGGCGGAATGCATCTGGTGGGTTTAAGAACGGCGTTAACCAGGGTTTTGAATACCTACGCCCGCAAGCAAGGATTCTTAAAAGAAAAAGACGAGAACCTATCGGGAGATGATGTGCGAGAAGGGCTGACCGTGGTGGTGAGCGTTAAAGTAAAAAATCCTCAATTTGAAGGGCAGACCAAAGCCAAACTGGGGAATGCCGAAGTGCGGCCGGCCGTGGAAACAGTTTTCTCCGACGCCCTAACCAATTTTTTAGAAGAAAATCCCCGCGATGCCCGAGAAATTGTCGGCAAAACTATTTTAGCGGCACAGGCCCGGGTAGCGGCACGGGCGGCCCGCGATTCGGTGATTCGCAAGGGCGCTTTAGAGGGCATGACTCTGCCGGGCAAGCTGGCCGATTGCTCCTCGCGCGACGCTTCGATCTCGGAACTTTACATTGTGGAGGGTGATTCCGCCGGCGGATCGGCTAAACAGGGGCGCAACCGGAATTTTCAGGCGATTCTGCCCCTGCGCGGAAAAATATTGAACGTGGAAAGAACTCGCATCGACAAAATGCTGGCCAATAATGAAATTAAATCGCTGGTCGTGGCCTTAGGAACAAACGTGGGCGAACTATTCGATATCTCCAAGCTCCGTTATCATAACGTGGTGATTATGACCGATGCCGATGTCGATGGTTCCCATATCCGAACTCTGCTGCTCACTTTGTTTTATCGTTATTTTCCCAAAATAATTGAGGATGGTTATCTTTATATCGCTCAGCCGCCGCTTTACCGCTTGCAAAAAGGAAAAGCGATTCATTATGTTTATAGCGATGACGAGAAAGAAAAAATATTGCGAGAATTGCAGGCGGCCAAAGCAGAAAAAGGCAGTCCACCCGTTAAAGATAAAAAAATTGCTGAAAGTCCCGAGGCGCCGCCGGAAACAGAAGGAGTAGGAGAAAAAGTGGGCGGAATAACGATTCAGCGCTACAAGGGTTTAGGAGAAATGAGCCCCACTCAACTTTGGGAAACTACCATGGATCCGGAAAGAAGATTGATGAAGAAAGTGGCAATTGAAGACGCGGAGCAGGCCAATGAAATATTCGATATTCTGATGGGCGCTGATGTACTGCCCCGCAAGCGTTTTATTCAGTCTCACGCCAAATCAGTGAAAAACCTTGATATTTAACGACCCGAAGGCGAAAATGGCCATTTTCGCCTTCGGGCTCTTGCCAACTATTTAAAAAGGGGTTATATTATTATTACCTAAATAAAAGCCCCGAAAGGGCTTTTTAAAGACCAAAAATGAGCATAAAAGACAATCGCATATTTCGTTATTTCAAGGAGTCGAAAGACGAACTGAGAAAAGTAATCTGGCCGACCAGAGCCGAGGCGATTAAGCATACCTTGATTGTGATCGGGGTAAGTGCCGGAGTGGCCGTTTTTCTGGGATTGGCCGATTATCTGCTCAATATTGGCTTAGAACAATTAATTAAGTAAATCCCGTTAGAAATTTTACTAATAATGTTTCTATAATCCAATGCTACTTTATAACTTATCAAACTCATTTTTTATAAAAGCCACATCTTATAAATTTCTAACGGGATAAATCTATGCCAAAACAAACCGCCCAACTAGGAAAGAGATGGTATGTTCTGCATACCTATTCCGGCTATGAAGAAAATGTAGCCCGCAACTTGCGCCAGAGAATTGAATCAATGGATATGGAGGAAAAAATATTTAATGTCTTAATTCCTACCGAGAAAAAAATCAGAATTAAAAACGGCAAGCGCAAAATAGTAACGGAAAAAATATTTCCCGGTTACGTGCTGGTAGAGATGATTGTTACTGACGAATCGTGGTACGTAGTGCGCAACACCCCCAACGTTACCGGCTTTGTCGGTACCGGAACAACCCCTACGCCCATTTCCGAAGAAGAGGTGAAAAATCTTCAAAAAAGAATGGGCATTGAAGAACCCAAGTATAAAATTGACGTTATCGTGGGCGAGCCGGTTCGGATTGTGGACGGTCCTTTTAAAGAAATGGAAGGCAAGATTTCTGAAATCGATGAGGCTCGCGGTAAGGTAAAGGTATTAGTTTCCATGTTTGGCCGGGAAACGCCGGTAGAGCTGGATTCTTTGCAAATTAAAAAAATCTAGTTTTGTGAAAGAAACTGCTTATAACAAACTGGTCCGCGATCGAATTCCCGAAATTATTCGGGAAAACGGTGATGAATGCGATTGTCAGATAATGGAGGATGATGAATTCAGGAAAATGCTGAAAGAAAAGCTGGCCGAAGAGGCCGCCGAATTGATCGCAGCAAATGGCAAAGCAGAGATGATTGACGAGTTGGCGGACATTTCCGAAATAATCGAATCCATTCTTGAGACCGAACAGATCGCCGCCCGAGAAGTAGCGGAAAAAAGAAACAAGAAAAAAGAAGCCCGAGGAGGATTTACTAAGAAAATTAAACTTATTAGCACCAAGGAGAAATAAATGGCCAAGAAAGTAAAAACAGTGATTAAACTTCAGATTCCCGCAGGCAAAGCTAATCCCGCCCCGCCCATCGGGCCGGCCTTGGGTCAGCACGGCCTGAATATTCAGGAATTCTGCACTAAGTTCAATAACGCCACTAAAGACAAAGGCGGCGATGTGACGCCGGTGGAAATTACGGTTTTTGAGGATCGAACCTACACCTTTATTTTAAAAACTCCGCCGGCGGCCGAACTGCTAAAAAAGGCGGCGGGCATTCCAAAGGGATCGGGCAGTCCTTTATCCCAAAAGATCGGCAAAGTGACCAAGACCCAAATTAGAGAAATTGCCGAAAAGAAAATGCCGGACCTGAACGCCAAGAACATTGAAGGAGCAATGAAGATTATTGAAGGCACGGCTAGACAGATGGGAATTGAAGTTAAATAAGATTGGTACATAGCTTATGGTTCGTGGCGAATAGTTGCAAGTTGCTAGTCGCAAACTAAGTTAATTGAATAATTGCTATATT
>Ga0051987_10000503_pt1 | contig 21550 bp, 9 predicted proteins | sample CryGey08umfilter_2_FD_58083 | JGI IMG/M metagenome (GOLD analysis project Ga0051987, IMG submission 58083) | Groundwater microbial communities from aquifer in Utah, USA - Crystal Geyser 4/10/14 0.8 um filter | ecosystem: Environmental > Aquatic > Deep subsurface > Groundwater | place: USA: Utah... | reverse complement strand
GCGAGTTCTTCCGTTTCGATATCGCCGAAAGCCAGTGGTACACGGCAACAACTATTCCGGTCGCGCTTGGCGGGCCCCACTACGGCGGTTCAATGGCTTATGACCCCACAGACGGTTATGTTTACATGCTCCGCGGATATAACACGGACGATTTCTTTAAATATGACGTAGACACAGAAACGTGGGACGTTAACATCACAGATACGCCGGATGCGCCGGGCACTGTCTATGGCGGTGGATCACTCCTCCGATACGGCAACTACCTGTACGCCATCCGCGGGAATGGCACTCCCGAATTTTGGCGGTATGATCTTACCAACGAACACTGGGACTCAATTTCAACACCTTTAAACGTTGGGAACAGCTACGAGGGGAGCATGATCTCGTTCGTCCCGAACGGGGCTGACTGCAGCGACGTTGACGGGTGTCTCTTCGTTGCCCAAGGAGAGAACACGACGACATTCTGGCGGTACGACATCAATGCGCATGCGTGGACGACGCTGAATGTAATCCCCGGCGGTATGCGGGAAGGTAGCTCGATCTGCTACAACGGTAATGGAACGATCTATGCTCTCCGGGGAAATAATACGCTGAATTTCTACAGCTACAGCATCTCTGGGGGAACGTGGAGCACGTTGACCAGCATGCCTGCCACTCATTCAGGAGGGACGGCGGGCTCGCTGAACGCCCGATATGGCGGTGGGGTAACCTGTATGGGAGCAACGGTGTACGCCCAGAAAGGGAACAACAACAATCACTTCTTCAGTTATAACGGCGTTTGGGCGGAAGAGAAGGTCCCGCCGTACTCTATTTACGCGGGAGGGGCGATTACGAACGACGGCACTTACGTCTATTCACTTATGGGTTACTGGCGGAGCGAATTCTACCGGTACCAGCCGGGCGTGGGCTGGACAGCGCTGGCGTCGCTCCCGACAAGCACATACTACGCGGATGATATTGTCTACGACGGAACGAATTACATCTACACGGCGTCCGGCGATTACCGCGACTACTTCTGGCGATATAGCATATCGGATGATACGTGGGAGCGCTCAATCGACTTTCCAGAGCGGACGAGCGGCTACGGAACAGGCATCACCTATGATACTGGCACGGATACGCTCTACGCGTTGCGCGGATTCAACACAACCTCAATCTACAAAGCCGATATGTCGACGAATCAATACGCGGATTCGGTTTCGTGGATTTCCGATACGCTTGACCTAAAATGGGTAGAATCGTTCACAAGTTTTGCTGCCTCATCGACGACGCCTGGAGCAACATCAATCGCCTACTACTCCCGGACATCCACCGACCAAGTCAATTGGTCGTCGTGGGCCGCAATCTCTGGGGGAACAATTTCTTCACTCGCGCGGCGCTATGTTCAGATTAAAGTCACGCTTACTTCCGATGGAACAAACACCCCGACGCTTTCAGACTTCACCATTACCTATGAGAAGGACAGTGATAATCCAACGAACCCGACCGTTACGGGTTATGCAGACTCCAGCAAAGCGACAACCGTAACGTCCGGCAGCTCGGCGTACTACACCAATCCCTACTTTGAACTTTCCGGAGCAACGGACGAAAGTTCCGGTATTGCCGGCTACTACGTGCAGTGGACGACAAACGGATCGGCTGACCCTTCCTCGAGCGAGGACTACTATCAGACGGGTACGACGTACGAGGTGAACACGGATTTAGTAAGCGGTACGACGTACTACCTGCGGATTGTGACAAAGGATAACGCAGGCAATACATCTTCGGCGGTGTCCGGTTTTACATACACCTATAATGGTATATCGCCCGCCTCAACGCAGACGTGGACGGTCCAGGCAGACTTTGAAGCGGCCGGGACAACATCTTCCAACGTTAACACCGCAGCGGGCACAGGAACCGCAATGACTTTATCCTCTATTGCGGAGGGGTTGTGGATGGACCTGCCGTCTACGTTCGGCACAGCAGCACTAACAACGGCGTATAACGATACAGCTATGGCCTTCGATGGTGATGATACAATCTTTGTTCTCCGATCCGTGAACTCCAAAAGTTTTTTCAAGTACACCATCTCGTCAAAAACATGGTCGTCGCTTGCTGACATCACCAGCACGGCGAACGCATACTACGGAACCACCATTACCTACATCCCGAATGGCACCCAGTGTGCGGATGCTTCGGGGTGCGTCTTCGCGCTCGTTGGCAATAATTCAACGGAGTTCCTCCGCTATAATGTCGGCGCAAATACGTGGACGGCGCTCCAAGCGTACGGCGGCACCGGCGTCGGTTACGGCGGGTCCATGGTATGGAACGGCGGTGATTATATCTTTGCGTTCCGGTCAAACAACTCGACCGAGTTTTACCGGTACAGCATTTCTGGAAACAGTTGGGTCACAAGGAGCTCTCCGTCGTACGCGTTCAACTACGGTTCATCAGCAGTCTTTGTTCCGAATGGTACTTACTGTAGCGACGCATTAGGATGCATTTTTGCCCTGCGTGGTGCAAGTACGTCGCAATTTCTCCGCTATGATGTCAGCGCGAACACCTGGACGAACATAACAGCCATTCCGTTCTACGTCCAGTATGGCGGAGCGCTTCTCTACAATAACGGTACTATTTATGCGACCCGTGGTTACGCGTCGGATAATTTCTTCTCATATGATATTTTGAATGACCGCTGGGATCCTCTCGCCAGTCTTCCCTCAACACACTACTTCGGATCGAGTGCAGGGATGGTCTATGATACAAACACAGATATCATTTATATGCTTCGTGGGTATAATGAGTACTCTTTCTACAGTTATGACGTAAGAAACAATAAATGGCTGAACACGGGCATCCCGCACGACCAGACGTCTAACGGCTTCTACTATGGCGGCATCACCTACGATGGGGGTGATACCATTTACTACGTGCGGGGGAACAACACTACGGATTTCTACAAGTACACGATCTCGACCGGCACGCATGAGCGCTTGATGGACGCCCCGATCCCTATGTATGTCGGCTCGGATGTTGTCTATGTGGGTGGTAAGGTTTATGCGGCCGGATCATACAATAAAGATAATGAGTCAAAAATGTATATCTACGACGTGGCGACTAATATGTGGTCAAATGGCAACGCCGCACCGGCGTGGCTCGGCTACGGAGCGAATCTTGTCAACGGCGAGGACGGTGCGATCTACACTGTCCGCGGACAGAATACGACAACAAACTACAAGTACACCATCGCCACGGATACCTGGTCCACCGTCGCGTCAACTGTTCCAGCAGCCGTCTACCAAGGTGGCTGTGCGGTAAAGGCGAGCGATGGCGGCACTGACTACATCTACCAGATCCGCGCACAGAATACCGCAGATATCTTCCGATTCAACATCGGCACCCAGACGTGGGACGGAGCGACGACGCTTACCGATGCGCCTGGGAACATCTACCAGTCCGACGCGTGTACCTATGACGGCAGTGATCTGATTTACGTCGTCGCCGGCACGAACGCGAACACGAACGTCTACGTATACAGCATTTCTGGCGACAGCTGGGGTACGATAAGTACGAATGACGAATACTGGTATTATGGCGCTCTGGAGACAGGTACAAACGGTATTCTCTACGGTTTTCGCGGTTACAATACTTCGGCACTGACTCGATTCGTGCCCGCCTCTTCGTCAACAGGGTTCGAACAAAACGGCACGTGGACCTCGCAGATTCTTAACCTTGGATCGATCTACGACTTCGGCGGCCTGACGGTGAATGATACGACGCAGACAAACACATCGCTTAAGTACGAAATTCGTTCCTGCTCTGACGCTGGCTGTTCGAGCGATCCTGACGACGCCAACTGGGCAGACTGGGATGAGGTGTCAAACCAATTCACGTACGGTTCAACCGATTACTACACGGTTGACTCTACGCCAGCGCGGTATGTGCAAGTCCGGGTTACGTTTTCCTCCGATCAAATATACACCCCGACAGTTAATGATATTACGTTGAGTTATTATTCAGATGCTACTGCTCCTACTAATCCTTCTTCCGCATCGGGTTATACTGATAATACTAAAGCTACTTCTATCAGTAATAATACTTGGACTTATGATGCTAATCCCTATTTTGAATGGACCGCCACCGATAATTCAGGTGGAATTGGTGTTGATGGATTTTATGTTTATTTTGGGACAAATAGCAGCTTGGATCCGATAGATAATGCGGCTGATCCTACTAATAAGGCCTATAAAAGCGGAACTAATTTCTATACTGTTTCAGGCGGCACTACCGGTTCCTGGAACGCCGCTACCCAAAGCGCTTCCGCTTTAACCTCGGGTACTTATTATCTTATTATCCGGACCAAGGATATTAATAATAATACGGCTTTATCTTCAGGGGTGCTTTATACCTTTAAATTAGATATCATCAGCCCTTCTAATCCCACGGGAGTCAGCGTTTCGCCATCTGGTTATTCTTCCACCAATAGTTTTGCTTTTTCCTGGACCGCTTCTTCTGATACCGGCGGCTCCAGTGTGGCTTATTATTGCTATAAAACCGGAGCCGAAGGCGCGGAAGATACCTGTATCGCTTCTTCCAATACCAGCGTTTCCAGCATTCAAGCTTATCAATCCAGAGGTAATACCTTTTATGTTCGGGCGAAAGATGGGGCGGGTAATTATTCTTCCAGTTACGCTTCCACCACTTACTATTATGCCGGCGAAGCTCCTACCGCTCCGGCGAGCGTCGTGGTTTCACCAACATCTCAAACCAACAATAACACTTTTTCATTTTCCTGGAGTTTACCGGACACCTGTTTAGGACAAACGCCTTGTGAAGCCAGTGATATTTTAAGATACTGTTATACCATTAACGAGTTGCCAAACGCTGTCAATTGCGGGACTAATACAGGCGGCAGCACTACCCCAAGTCCGGATGGCGGTTGGACTACTGATACCCAGACAACCAATCGCTTATTGTCAGGGTTCTCCGCCGCTACCCAGCAGGGTACTAATACTCTTTATATCGTTGCTACTGACTTAATCAATAATATTGATTACAGTAATTATGTTACCGCAACCTATATTTTTGATTCTACTGCGCCGGGAGTACCTGCCAGCATTCAGGCTACAGACTCATCTGATCGATCCACCAGCCGTTATTCTATTACTCTGACTTGGGATGAACCGGATGATGTAGGAGCGGGAGTTGATTTGTATAATATCTACCGTTGTGAAGAGGATTGCCAGAATCCTTCTACCGTAAATGATCCTCCTGATAATTACACTAAAATTGCCTCTACTTCCACTTTGGGTTATTTAGATACGGGCCTTGATAATACCATTACTTATACTTACTTCACCAGAGCGATTGGTCCGGGAAATGCCGCTTCGGGTAACTCTGCTTTAGTAGAAATGAAGCCGGAAGGAAAGTTTAAGAGCGCCCCTTCTATGAGCGGTCAGCCGGGCGTTCAAACCAGAATTCGTTCTGCGGTGGTTGAATGGCTAACGCTTGATGATCAGGATAGAGAAGGAAACATTATTCCTCATCCGGCGACTTCTTTTGTGGAATATGGGGAAACAGCTTCCTACGGTAATGAAACTGGAACATCTGATATGGTTAGTGAGCATGAAGTTACTTTGACTGATTTAACTCCGGAAACGACCTATCATTTCCGCTGCAAATGGGTGGATATTGACGGTAACATCGGTTATTCCAGTGATTTCACTTTTACTACCAATGGCGCGCCATCTGCTCCTATCAATCTAGAGGTTGACCCGGAATGCAACACTGTTAATCGCTTCAAGTTTACCTGGGGCGCTCCCACTGACGAGGGTGTTACCGTAGCCGGATATTTTTATGTGGTGAATAATATTCCCACTGAAGACAATGTCTCTTTTACCGCCAATACTTATATTGGTCCTTACGACGCTGCCACTCAGCAAGGAATCAATACTTTTTATGTGGTGGCGGTGGACGACTCCGGCAATATCAATTATGCCAATTATGCATCGGTTGACTTCGAAGCCGAGACCGAACCTCCGGGACCTCCACAAGCTGTGACTATTACCGATTCCTCTGATCGTGATGCCAAGCGTTATTCCATTACCATTACTTGGGACCCGCCCGAAGGATATGAAACGTCATCTTCAGAAGATGAAACTGAAATAGTTTACTATTCTCTTTATCGCAAAGTTGGGGAAAAAGACAGTTTTTCAGAAATTGCCAGATTTACCTCAACCGGATTTTTAGACACCGGTCTTGATAGCTCTAAAGAATATTTCTATAAAGTTGTTGCAGAAGACAAAGCCGGTGCGGCATCCAAAGCTACTGACATAGTTTCAGAAGTACCTGAAGGCCGCTATACCCAGCCGCCGGCCATTACCGTATCACCTGTCGCCACGCCGGATTCGTTTTCCGCTGACATCGTTTGGGAAACGGAAAGAATCGCTTCTTCTTTCGTCGAGTTTGGTTTAAAGGCCAATGATTTAACGGAAGAACAAGGTACCGCTGATTTAATCGCAAAACATGAGATTGAAGTTACGGGGTTAAAATCGGAAACCACCTATTATTATCGAATAAAGAGTATTGACGTTGATGAGAATATCGCTTATTCCGAGATTGACAGCTTTACCACTTTAGAAGCGCCCAGAGTATTAGAGGTAAAAATCAGTGATGTTAAACTGTATGATGCAATTATCAGTTGGGAAACTAACAAAGAATCAACGGCCGTGATTCAATACGGCACTACGGCTAATTACGGCTTGACTTATACTGATACTTCCGGATCCTACGCCCTGACTCATACCGTTAAGCTGGAAGGTTTAACTGACAGCACTACTTATCACTTAAGAATCGGCGGTGAAGACCGCAACGGCAATCCGATTGCTTCGGATGATTATATCTTTGCCACTCTAACCTTTCCTGAAGTTCTAACCGTTTCTTCCCGCAACCAGTCCGAAGGACAGACGGAAGTGACTTGGACCACTAATGTGCCAACTACTTCTGAAGTGGAATACTACAGTGAAAATATTCCTCCCAAAACGCAAGGTAATACCGCCATGGTGAAAGAGCATGTTATTCTTCTTTATGGATTAGAAGACGCCACTCTCTATAAGTTTAAAGTGAGAGGATCAGATGAATTCGGCTATGAAGCGGTTTCCGATGAGAATGAATTCACTACCTTAGAAGATACCACTCCGCCAGTGGTAAGCGGAATTCAGTCGGAATCAAACACGATTGGCGCCGGTGAAGAATCCAAAGTGCAAATCATCATCTCTTGGAAAACCAATGAGGCGACTACTTCTCAGGTGGAATACGGAGTAGGCTTGGGAGCAACCGAATTTACCGAACAAACCGATGAAAACGCCGAACTGGTCATGGATCATTTAGTGGTTATTTCAGATCTTGCTCCGGCTAAAACTTACCGCTTTAGAGCGGTTTCCCGAGATAAAGCGGGAAATACCACTAAATCCGGCGCTTATACCGTGTTGACCTCCCGAAAAAGAGAATCATTTTTACAGCTGATTATTTCTAATCTGGAGGAAACTTTCTCTTGGATTGGAAGGATCGGCGGTTCATTCTAGGTTTTTGTAAGAATAATGAAGAAGGAGAAAGAAAAAAAACAAAGTGGCAATGAGAAGGATTTAAAGCGAAAGCTAAAAGCTGCTTTAGCCACGCTTAGCGTATATCAAAAAAAGTTTCAGATTTACCGCCAAAAATACTGGATCCAAACCAGTATTTCTGTTTTATTGATTCTCGCTCTCGCCGTCTTCCTTTACCAGGGACCAATCACTAAAGCCGCTCCTACTCAGGATTTCAAATCCATTACCACTCAAGCCCAGTTTGATCAAGGAACCTTCTCTAGTGCAGTATCCCAAAGTATCAGCGGCGGGGAAGTGAGACTGGCTGGTTCAGCCGGGCCGGATAATACTCAATACAAAAGAACCCTTACTATTAATAACAGCAGTAACTCTAATACTTTAACTAATTATCAAGTATCTTTAACTTTAGATACCGCTGCTTTAATATTGGCCAGTAAGATGCAAGGCGACTGTGATGATATCAGGTTCAAGGATGCTGATGATTCAACCAACTTGGATTTTTGGCTGGATGGTCCTTGCAATAACGCTTCTTCTAAAATCTGGGTGGAAGTGCCTTCAATCCCTGCTTCCAGTTCAAAAAGTATTTATTTATATTATGGAAGCGGTTCGGCTGCCAGTCAATCATCAATAGCGAATACGTTTATTAGGGAGATTACCGGAGTAATTGGCGCGTGGACCTTGGATGAAGCTTCTGGAAATGTTGCAGATACATCGGGAAATAATTACACAGGAACGCCTACCGGCACGACTGTTGATACGGGAAAGTTCGGTAATGCCAGGAATTTTGCAGGCAATAATAATTATATTACGACCAGTACGGCGGTTGGGACGGCAGTTGCTATTTCCATGTGGGTAGTTGATGCCGTACCGCCGAACCCTTACGGCATGCTTTGGCGAACTGGACCGAATGGCGCCGGACCGGACGCATTTTTCTATAATGGTAAGATCAGCTTAAATACTTGGAATGGCGATACGAATTCATTTTGCACGATCCCGGCAAACGCAGCGGATGGTAATTTTCATCATTATGTTTTTAATGTTGCTACTGATACTGGAAATACGAATCTTTATTATGATAATTCGCTTTGCGGTGCCGCTACTTATACCAATCCCGCTGCCAATAATTTTACAATGTCATCGGGCGTCGCATATGACTGGTATGGAAAGATAGATCAGACGCGTGTTTATAGTCACACCCTTACCACTGGCGAAATAGCCGATCTCTACAGCAATTACGGCTACGTGACCACCAACTATCCGGGCAAAGAATTGATAAGGAAATATTCATCGCCTGAACCTTCCACATCCGTAGGAATCGAAGCCGCCACGCTTCAATCTTCCGGTACCTGGACTTCACCTTCTGACGCTAATGCCATAGATGTTATTTGGAATGGCGGCTGGAGCGATAATGGCAATGGCAATGCTCTTGAATCCTCGGTAACTATACCAGCCAACACTAATATCGATTTTGAAATGAGGTTATCCACTAACCGTTCTTCCTGGACTTCTTGGTATGATATGACGGACGAGGATGCCAACAGCGGCAGATATGGCGTTTCTGCCGCTACCTTAGAAACCCAGTTTCCTCAAAGTACCTACAAAACCTATCGGTATCTTCAAGTTAGAGCCACTTTGACCCAAACAGATGGCGTTTCCAACCCCACTCTTTCCGATATCACCATCTATTATCTCAAAGATGTGGATCCTCCTAGCTCTAATGTTACCTCGGCTCACTGTTATACCGATTCGGGCATGGGTACCGAACTGACCACTGATACCTGGTACAACGATGACAATATCTACTGCACCTGGTCAGGCGCTACTGATCCTGATTCCGGAGTGGCCGGCTATTACGTGTATTTCGGTCTAAATAATTCTGCCGATCCCGAAGACGACGGTTCCAGCCATAATGAGGATAATAGCACTTTTTCTTCTCTGACTTCCGGCAACACTTACTATCTTCGCCTAAAAGCCTACGATTTAGTGGGTAATACCGTAACTACTACCTACCAAGGTTTTATCTACAAATTCGACTCAACCGCTCCTACTTCCCCCGGCATCGCCGCTGCCGACCCGGCCGGATATTCCAACGTTAATTCCTTCACCTTCCTTTGGTCCGCCGGATCAGATGATGATTCCGGAATAGGGGAATACTGCTACAAAACAGGCGAAGAAGGATTCGTCGAAACCTGTATCTCCGGCACCTCCGTCTCTGGCATCGAATCCTACCAGGAAAACGTTAATGTTTTCTATGTCCGAAGCAAAGATGAGGCCGGAAACCTCGCTTCTTCCTATGCCCAAGTAAACTACTATTACAACGGCTCGGCTCCTTCCGAACCCCAAGATTTAGCCGTAGACCCTGCCGAACCAACTTCTACCAACTCTTTCACTTTTTCCTGGAGTGCTCCGGCCATCTACAGCGGTTCTATTGCCAGCTACCACTATTCCATCAATGCCCTGCCTACCGCTCTCAATACCTCCACTACCACTGCTACCTCTATCGGCCCCGGCCCCTACGCTACCCAGCAGGGCACCAACACTTTTTACATAGTAGCGGAAGATGCGGCCGGCAACGTCAACTACAACGCTTACTCTTCCATAGAATTCACCGCTAACACTTCTGCTCCCGGTATCCCTGTAGGCGTAATTGTCACTGACACCTCCAACCGGGCCCAGGACAAATTCTCCTTAACTGTTACCTGGGATGAGCCGGAAAACACTGGTTCCGGCATTGATCATTACAACGTGGAAAGAAGCGAAGATGAAGGGGTTAACTACTCAGAGATATCCCAAGTGGCCGGCACCGGTTACTTAGATACCGGTCTGACCCAGAATGCCTGGTATTGTTACCGGATCAAAGCAGCGGATAACGCCAATGCCGTCTCCGCCGCCTCCACGGCAGTCTGCGAGCAGGCCCGGGGAAGATATTACGTACCGCCTAATTTAGTTGGCACTCCCGGAGTAACCACCCGGATCCAATCCGCCACAGTAGAATGGCTCACTGATCGGGAAGGCTCCTCTTTTGTGGAATACGGTACTGCCACCTCCTATGGCGAGGAACAGGGCCAGGAAGACTTTGTCACTTCCCATGAAGTAACCCTCATTGCCCTGGAACCTGACACCACCTACCATTACCGGGCGAGATGGACCGATGAAGATGATAATACCGGCTATTCTTCCGATTACACCTTTACCACCGCTGATGCTTTATCTGCTCCCACCAACCTTGCTGTTACTCCGGAATACAACACGGAAAACTCCTTTAAGTTCACCTGGGACCCGCCCTTAGATGAAGGGGTGACGGTCCAGGGCTATTTCTATTCCATCAACTCCACTCCTACGGAAGAAAATGTTTCTTATACCACCAACGAATATGTCGGCCCCGGCCCCTATGCTACCCAGCAGGGTACCAACACTTTCTATGTGGTGGCGATTGACGAAGACAACAACATTAATTACTCCAACTACGCTTCGATTGATTTTGAGGCGGAGACTGAAGCCCCCTCGATTCCTACCGGATTGATTATTACCGATTCTTCCAATCGGGAAGCGGAAATTTATTCCATTACCCTAGTTTGGGAACAAGTAACCCAAAGCAGTGCTTCCGATGGGGAAGAAATCACCTATATTATCGAACGGTCCGTTGATGATGATGATCACTTTGAATCTATTGCAGAAATCACTTCCTACGGCTACCTGGATGTCGGTCTGGATAACTCGGAAACCTACTATTACAAGGTTAAGGCTAAAGACACGGCCGGAGCTACCTCCGCTGCTTCTACAACTGTTTCAGACATTCCCGAAGGAAGATATACTACCCCTCCAGAGATTACCTCTGGACCAACTGTAACGCCGGATTCCTTTTCCGCAAACGTAACTTGGGAAACGGAAAGAAATGCTGATTCGCATGTAGAATATGGTTTAACTCAAGAATTTGGCGAAGAACAGGGAACGATTGAAGAAAGTGAAAAACATACAGTTGTTTTGGAAGGACTAGAATCGAAAACTACTTATTATTATCGGATTCGATCCAGAGACCAAGACGGCAACGTCGCTCTCTCCAGCATTGCTACTTTCACCACTCTAGAAGCCCCCCGTGTCTCAGAAGTGGTGGTATCAGACGTTAAGCTCTTTGATGCTCTGATCACCTGGACCACTAACAAACCCACTACCACCAAGCTAGACTATGGAACTGCCGTGGATTATGGCTTTACGGTGGCCGATACCTCCGGCTCGCTCACCACTACTCATACTATGAAGCTTGCCAGTCTTACTGATGGCACCACCTACCACTTTAGGCCCACCGGACTGGATTCTACCAGCAATTCCCCGGAATCAAGCGATTATTCCTTTACTACTCTGACTTTTCCGAAAGTACTCTCCATATCCTTTGAAAACAAATCCGAAGGACAGACCGAAATCAGCTGGACCACTAATGTTCTTACCACTTCGGAAGTAGAGTACTACAACTCTTCCATTGCCCCTAAAACTCAAGGCAACTCCGCCCTGGTCACTACCCACTCCATTCTCCTATTCGGTTTGGAAGATGCTACCGCCTACCAGTTCAAAACCAAAGGCTTTGACCAGTTCGGCTACCAGGCCGTATCCGAAGTGAATACTTTTACTACGCTGGAAGATACCACCCCGCCGGTAATCACGGGAATCCAGTCCGAATCCAACACGATTGGAGCGGGGGAAACCTCCTCGGTCCAGATCATCGTCAATTGGAAAACCAACGAACCAACCACTTCTCAGGCAGAATTTGGCGTAGGCCTTTCCGGCACGGAATTCACCGAACAGACGGAAGCAAACGCCGAACTGGTCATGGATCATTTAGTGGTAATCTCGGAACTGGCTCCGGCCAAGACCTATCGCTTTCGGGTAGTGGCCGTTGATAAAGCCGGAAATGAATCCAAATCCGGTTCCTATTCGGTTTTAACCTCCCGCAAAAGAGAATCCTTCCTCCAGCTGGTTATTTCTAACTTAGAAGAAACCTTTGCCTGGGTGGGTCAGATTGGATTGCCGTTTTAGCTAGTTTTTGTAAAATTTCAAAAATAATGTTATAATAATTATAATATTTTCAGCTAAATTAATCATAGGAAACATCCAAAATAATGGTTAACGGTGAGAATCTAAAAGCGAAAAAAAATAGTAAAAACGGTAACGGAAAGCAGAACGGAAAGCAGAACGGAGAAAAAAAATCCAATAATAATTCGGCAGAACAAGTCAAGACAGTAAATAGTTTTGATACCGAAACCAAAAACAACGCCGGCTCAGATAAAAGGAAGCCGATTATTGAATTAGTCCATGTTAATAAATCCTTTCAAGTGGGGAAAAACCTCATCCCCGTTCTTAAGGATATCAATGTTAAAATTTATGAACGGGAATTCATAATTATCTTGGGGCCTTCAGGCAGTGGAAAATCTACCCTTTTGAATACTTTATTGGGGTTAGAGTATCCCACTTCAGGAAAGGTGATTATACGCGGGGAAGATATTACCAAAAAAAGCCCGAATAAACTGGCTAAATTCCGTTACAATAATTTTGGCATTATTTTTCAGAAAGCGGACTGGATCAGGTCTTTAAACGTGCTTCAAAACGTCGTTCTTCCTTTAGCCATCAATAATATAAGTAAAAAGGAAAGGTTAGAAAAAGCCTGGTACCGGCTTAGAGAAATGGGGGTTGATGATCATGCCAATTATGCCCCCACCTCACTTTCCGGCGGTCAGCAGCAAAAAGTTTGCGTGGCGCGAGCCCTCACCTCTAATCCGCCAATACTGGTAGCCGATGAGCCCACCGGAAATTTGGATACCGAATCAGCCACCAAAGTAATGGAGTTTTTCAAGAACCTTAACGAACGTTTAAGAAAGACTCTATTGATGGTTACTCATAACATTGATTATGTCACTTACGGTTCCCGGACTATTTATATCCGTGATGGCAAAATAGTAGAGGGCAGCAATTCATTTAAGGCTTAGAAAAAAATGAAATTTGGGTACATTCTATTCATATCACAGTCCAACTTAATCAAAAGAAAGTTAAGGAGCGTTCTGACGATTGGAGGAATGGCGGTGGGCATTTCTTTGATAGTTTTTTTGTTATCATTAGGCTTTGGCTTACAGCTGTTAATTAAAAATCAAATCACTAATGTAGAGGCATTGACCGTTCTAGATGTCAGCAAAGGAGAATCCACTCTTTTAAAATTGGATGATGAAGTGGTAAACAAATTTCAAAACATGGAAAATGTTAATGATGTGAGCCCTTCTCTTAGCCTTTCCGGTCAGGTCGGGATCGGGGATGCAATTACGGATGTGGCAATTTATGGCATTAACCCTGAGTTTATGTCAATGGAAGGCATCAAAGTTAATTACGGTCAGGAATTTTCCGATGCGGCCGCTAAAGAAATAATTGTTACCAAAACTACCCTGGATCTGATCGGATTTGCCGATCCCCAAGAAGCCGTCGGTAAAGAATTAAAGCTAAAATTATTAGTTCCCCAGAAAATTGAAGGAACTCAAGAAGAAGAATTAATTTCTAAGGAGCTTACCGTAAAAACACAGGGGGTTGTGGCAGACGATGATGAGTTATCAATAGTTTATGCCCCCCTGGATTACTTAGTTAGTATCGGCTTTGAGCCTACTTACAGCGAGGCAAAAGTAAAAGTGGAAAAGGAAAAAGAGTACTCTATGGCCAGAGTTAAAGTGGAGGACGAATCAAAGCTAAAAGAAGTCAGGGCTCAAATTGAAGGAATGGGATACCAGGTTGATTCGATTGCCGATACCGTGGGTCAAATCGACAAAATATTCTTGGTTTTTGAAATTATCATGGGTTTATTCGGTGCCATCGCCATGTTTGTAGCGGCAATGGGTTCACTTAATACTCTCACTGTTTCTCTTTTGGAAAGAACCAGAGAAATTGGAATAATGAAAGCGCTGGGCGCAACCACTAAAGACATTTACCGCCTTTTTATCACCGAAGCGGTTTTGATCGGGATGACGGGCGGCACCATTGGGCTGATTGTCGGATTTTTATTGGGAGAGGGCACTAATTACGGAATAAATTATTTTGCCAAAAGAGCAGGCGGCGAAGTGGTGGATATCTTCTATACCCCACTTCTTTTAGCGGGGGCAGTGTTATTCGTCTCGTTTATGGTAAGTTTAGTAACTGGATATTATCCGGCGCGCCGCGCCGCCAAAATTAATCCTTTAGATGCGTTAAGATACGAATAGATTTCATTGATTCATGGCTTCATTGTTTCATTGTTGGATGCATATAAAGAACCATGAAACAGTGAAACAATGAAGCAATATACAAAAAAATATGGCAAAGCAAAATTTAGAAGAAATATTCCAAAAGAAAAAAAGAAGATTGCTGGGTGAAATAATTAAAGAAGTGGAGCTGAAAAGCGCTAAAGCTTGGGTTTCTATTCACGGTTCTTCGCAGGAATACCTTTTGACTTATGAAAGTGAGGGACTGGTAGTTTCTATCAACGGTAGTGGAACAATTAAAGCTGATCATCCTCAGGCACAAGATGCTGCTAGAATAACAGAATATGTGGTAGCAAACGGAGGAATTGTTATGAACGGTGGCCGCAAGTCGGGTATTATGGAGGCTAGTTCTAAAATAGGTAAAGAAAACAGTCTGGGAATTGTTTTTCCGGAGTTAGAGAAAGAAATTAGCAAATATGGTCCCCGCGTAGTAGTGAATGCTCCCACGCCGCGCATAGAACTTTTGGCTACCTGCGCGCCGATTATCGTGATTTTTCGAGGGGGCTTAGGAACGTTAATGATGTTAATGAGAGCAATTACCCATATCAATAACCGTAAATATCATCCGGAACAGCTGCCCCAATTAGTATTCATCAGCAACTACTGGATCGGTTTACTGCAGACTTTGATGAATATGGAGACTTTACCCCGAGAATTTCTGGCGGAACTAGAATTTTTTTCTTCAGCGGATGAAATTATTAAAAAAATATCTAAAATAAGTTAATTTCAGATTACAATTAAAAAACTCTGGGATAACCCCCGGAGTTTTTTAATTTAAAACCATTTTTTTACTTATCCTTGTGAGAAGCTATGTTTCTAACGGGGTTTACAATTCATCAAAAATATGCTAAAATATATTCATGAGTCCCGTTAGAGAAAACAAAGCGTGGTATACTTATCTTATTCAAAGTAAAAAAGATAATGATTGGTATACGGGTTGTACTATTGATTTACGGAAGCGCTTTAAGGAACATAACAATAATATGATACTTTCTACAAAAGGTCGTGGGCCATTTATTCTAATTTATTATGAAGCGTGTTTTAATAAAGGCGATGCTTTTACTAGAGAAAAATAACTAAAATCAGGTATGGGTAAAAGATATCTAAAAAATCGTCTGAAGCGCTTCCTTTCTCTAACGGGATGAGTAATGCGTTTATCAACGCGCTTAAATATGTTTTTATTGAGCTGATTGGCAAAATCTTCTATTTTCCAGTATGGTGGTACACCACCGGCACTAAAAAAGTGCTGTTTTTTATTGGCCGGCAAATTTCTTCTTTAGCCGAAGCGCTTTCCCTAAAGATTCTGTTTGCTAATTTGCTTAAGCCGATGTATGGCGACTATTCGCGCAGCGGCCGGTTAATCAGTTTTTTTGTAAGAATTTTCCATTTCTTTTTTCTACTGCTGACCACGGTGATCTGGGTTGTTGTGTTGGTGATCCTGTTTATTATTTGGTTGATTTTACCCGTTTTCATTATCTATTCCATTATTTTCCAATTATCCGAGATTAAGGAGCATCATTTAATTACCATTATCAATGGCATTCTACACAAGTAAAGAACCAGAAAAAGAGTCTCTTGGGCTTATTCCTTGCGATCGGTGTAACGGTTATTCGCGCCTAATTAGCAGCAAGGAAGAAGTGCGCTGTTCCAAATGCAACGGCTTGGGAGCATATGCCTATTATCTAGGCGATGCTTTGTATTGGGGCAAGAAGATGAATACTATTTCGATTGTAGAAGATAAACTGGAAAGGGGAATCCGGATTACCATTAACGGCCTGCTGATTTTATTGGCGGTCTTAGGAATCTTACTTGGTTTTTTAGAAGTCGTGCGTTCTTTAGAGCAGATCTCGGCAATTTCTGATTTATTAAACCTGAAAAAGCCCGGTCTGCTTTTATTCTGGATCAGTCTTTTAGGAGATCTTTACATTTTTTACCGGATCGATCAGGAAGAGAAACTAAAACACTCGGTGAAAAAAGGAAGTTATACCACTGCCGTGCCTCTCTCCGCACCGCTAACTTTCGACCAGGCAGAATCGTTGCCTAAAGACAAAAAAATTGATATCAGCAAGACTTTCACCGAAGACGCGCTTAAATTAGTCGAAGAGTCATGGAAGTTGGCGCGAAAGCTAAAACATAGTGAAGTGCACTCCCTTCATTTACTAGCTTCACTTTTGACGCTTAAGCAGAGCGCTGTGATTTTCGGGCGAATGGGAATAAACGCAAAACTTTTAATGCAGAAAGTAATAAGGGCATTAAAGCAGGAACAGTACACTATTGGCGAACAGACCGGTTTTTCGCCCGAATTCTACAATCTGCTTTTTATGGCTTACGTTGAAGCAAGCAGCTTACGTCGGGATAAGGTGGATGTTACGGAGTTGCTCATTGTTATTGCTAAAACCCATAAAGTGGCTCAGGAAATTCTTTATGATTTAGAGGTTGATTTCAATAAGTTGAAAAACGTCGCGGAATGGATCCACATCACCAAACTGCTTCAGGAGCGTTGGCGCCGCTTCCGTTCCAAAGCGCAGCTGAAGCCTAAAAATATTATGAATCGGGCCATGACGGCGCGGCCCACTCCTACGTTGGATCAGTTTAGTAGAGACCTGACTTTAGCGGCCCGGGCCGGCGCCTTATTTCCGCTGATTGACCGGGAAAAGGAAATGGATGAAGTCTTGAGGATTTTGGAACAGCGGCTGGGTAACGTGCTGATGGTCGGTGATGCCGGTGTGGGCAAAACAATTATTGGCGAAGGAATTGCTGAGAGAATGACCGCCGAAGACGTACCTAAGGTTCTTCAGGATAAGCGCTTGGTTAGTTTAGAAACGGGCGGGCTGATTGCCGGCACCCATGCCCAAGGGGAAATTGAAGGCCGGATGATGACCGCAATTAACGAAGCCACTTCCGCCGGAAACGTTACGTTATTTATTGATGATATTGCTAATCTGGTGGGTGCTAGCAGCACAGCAGGGGCACAGGATGCTGCAGGCATTTTAGCCAACGCCTTATCTCAAGGGTTAATTCAAGTAATCGGCGTTGTGACTACAACCGACTTTAATCTTTATCTTAAAAACAACGATGCCTTTATGCGCCGCTTCCAAGTGGTTAAAGTAGAGGAAATGGATGACAATGCCGCTATTCAAGTATTAGAAGCCAGGTCCGGCGGAATGGAATATCGCCATAAGGTATTCTTTTCTTATGATGCCATTGAAAACGCCGTCAAACTTTCCCGCCGGTATATTCACGATCGTTATTTGCCCTCCAAGGCTTTAGATATTATGGAAGAGGCCGCAGTTTATACTCGAGAAACCAAAGGAGAAAATGCCATTGTTGGAAAAAACGAAGTGGCCGTCGTACTTTCGGAAAAAACAAACGTAAAGGTAACAACGGTGACCATGGAAGAAGAAGATCTGCTGATCAATTTAGAAGAAAAGATGCACGCCCGAATAGTGGGGCAAGATGAGGCGGTGCATTTGGTAGCCGAAGCGTTAAGAAGAGCCCGGGCTGAGCTTAGAGATACCAACCGGCCGATTGCCAATTTTCTTTTTGTCGGCCCCACCGGCGTAGGCAAAACGGAATTAGCCAAGACCGTGGCGGAAGTTTACTTTGGAGCGGAGACTAAAATGGTCCGGCTGGATATGTCGGAATACCAAGACCAATCCTCGCTCAGCCGTTTGATTGGAGCGCCGCCCGGCTACAAAGGGGCCAGCGCCGGAGGGTATTTAACAGAAGCGGTCCGTTCTGCACCCTTTTCCCTAGTACTGCTGGATGAATTAGAAAAGGCGCATCCTGATATTTTAAATGTTTTTTTACAAGTGATGGACGATGGCCGCCTTACCGATGGAGCGGGAAGAACCATTGATTTTACCAATGCTATTTTGATCGCTACCTCTAATGCCGGTACCGCCCAAATTCAAGAAGGGATGCGAGCCGGTCTAACCACTGACCAGATTCAAAAACAAGTTTTAGGCCAGGTGCTTAAAGGCTATTTTCGCCCGGAATTTTTGAACCGCTTTGATGGAATCGTCGTATTCAAACCCTTAACGTTTGATCAGGTAGTACAAATTGCTCAATTGGAATTAAATAAAGTCGCCCTCCAGCTTGCTCCAAAGGGAATCACACTAAAAGCGGACCAGGAAGCGATTGTCGAACTGGCCCGGGAAGGATTTCACCCTGAATTTGGAGCTCGGCCTTTAAGAAGAGTAATCCAGGATAAAGTAGACAGTGCTTTAGCCAAATATATGCTTTCGGGCAAGGTTGGCCGCAGGGATGTTGCTGTTTTGGAAAAAGGCGGAACCATTCGAATTGAAAAAGCCGAGGAGTTGTGAGATATTAACGATGGATTATAGAAGGCGCGATTCGCGAATCGCGCCTTCTTTGTGTAAAAACTGTAAAATTGGTATAATTTATTCATTATGATCGAGAGAGAAGAAAACAATTTAATGGAAAAAATTGTCTCTTTAGCCAAGAGGCGCGGTTTTACCCTCTCAACTTTTTGAGAATATGTGGTACGTCTATATACTTCAGAGTATAAAAGATGGAAATATGTATATCGGTATGACAAATGATCTACGTAAGAGGTTTAACTCACATAATAATGGTGAAAATTTTTCTACGCAGTCGAGGCATCCATTTATATTGTTGTATTATGAAGCTCATCGGAATAAGCATGATGCAGCGCAAAGAGAAAAATTTTTAAAAACTGGTTGGGGTAAGAATTGGATTTATAGAACTTTAAAGAACCAATTGTTTTCTCAAAAAGTTGAGAGGACGAGTAGAAAAAAGTAAAAATATGCTTCAACAAAATTTAATGGAAAAGATTGTAAGTTTATCGAAGAGAAGAGGGTTTATTTTTCCTTCCTCGGAAATTTACGGCGGACTTCAGGGGTTTTGGGATTTCGGTCCTTTGGGCGTGGAGTTGAAAAATAACATCAAAAAAATGTGGTGGAAAAAGTTTGTGCAGGAAAGGGCAGATGTGGTGGGGTTGGATTCGGCAATTATAATGAATCCCAAAACTTGGGAGGTTTCAGGGCATTTAAAAGGATTCGCTGATAAGTTGGTGGAATGCAAAAGTTGTCATCAGCGTTTTAAGGAAGAAGATTTAAATGGTCAGTGTCCTAATTGCGGTAAGAAAGAATTAGAAAAAGCAAAAGAGTTCAACTTAATGTTTAAAACTTTTGTGGGCCCAGTAGAAAATTCTGCTTCGGCTGCTTACCTCCGCCCGGAAACCGCTCAAGGGATTTTCGTCAATTTCAAAAACATTGTTGATACCATGCGCCAAAAGCTGCCCTTTGGCATTGCTCAAGTGGGCAAAGCTTTTCGCAATGAAATTACGCCCGGCAACTTTATATTCCGCTCGCGGGAATTTGAACAGATGGAACTGGAGTATTTTATCGATCCGAAAGAAGACAAAAAATGGTTTGATTATTGGGTGGAGCAATCCTATCAATGGTTTTTAGATTTAGGTATTAAAAAAGAAAATATCAAGAAACGTCCTCAAGAGAAAAAAGAACTGGCTCATTACGCTAAAGAAACGGTTGACATTGAATACAAATTTCCTTTTTCCGCCCAAGGCGGATCCGCCTCTGGCGGAGAGAAAGGATGGGCGGAACTTTTGGGTATTGCTAACCGAACCGATTATGATTTGAAACAGCACAAGCTGGAATACCATGATCAGGAATCAAACCAGAAAATCACTCCTTACGTCATAGAACCGTCATTCGGAGTAGACCGGGCCGCTTTGACCTTTCTGCTGGATGCTTATGACGAAGTAAAGGGCGGCCGCACCACCACTACCGAAAGCATTAAAGAAGAAGAGGTAGTTCTGCGCCTCCATAAGGATTTGGCTCCATATAAAGTGGCGGTACTGCCTTTGTCCCGCAAAGAAAATCTGGTAAAAGTGGCTAAAGAAATTTATCAAGAAATCCAACCCAATTTCATGGCGGCTTACGATGAAGTTGCTTCCATAGGAAAACGCTACCGCCGACAGGATGAAATTGGCACGCCCTATTGCGTCACCGTGGATTTTGATTCTTTAGAAGACAAAGCGGTGACTGTCCGAGATAGAGACACTATGAAGCAGGAGAGGGTAAAAATCGAAGAATTGGTTAATTACTTAAAGGAAAAAATCTAATATTATTTGTTACCTCATTAAAATGGGATGGTTGTAGGCGAATTTGGCCAAATTCGCCTACAACCATCCACTGTAAAGGTGATAAACAAAACCTATGCTTCCTTACTACAAAAAAACATTCCCCAATGGTTTGAAAGCCATTGTCGCTCCGCTTAAAGATACCAAAACAATCACTCTTTTAGTATTGGTTAAAGTGGGCTCCCGCCACGAACCGCAGAATTTAAACGGCGTCTCTCATTTTATCGAGCATATGATGTTTAAGGGCACTGTAAAGCGTCCGACCACGCTTCAAATTTCCAAAGAACTAGATGGCGTGGGCGCGGAATGCAACGCTTTTACCCAAAAAGACCAGACGGGATACCATATAAAAGTAAATCACGAAAAAAAGAAGCTCGCTTTTGACGTTTTGTCCGATATGCTAAAGAACTCCTTGTTTGATCCGAAGGAATTAAACCGCGAGCGGGGAGTGATTGAAGAAGAAATCAACATGTATAAAGATAATCCCCAATCGTATGTGGATTCTTTGTTCGAGGAACTGCTTTATGGAAAAGATAACCGGCTGGGCCAGTTGA
>Ga0051987_10000495_pt1 | contig 21687 bp, 21 predicted proteins | sample CryGey08umfilter_2_FD_58083 | JGI IMG/M metagenome (GOLD analysis project Ga0051987, IMG submission 58083) | Groundwater microbial communities from aquifer in Utah, USA - Crystal Geyser 4/10/14 0.8 um filter | ecosystem: Environmental > Aquatic > Deep subsurface > Groundwater | place: USA: Utah... | reverse complement strand
TAACAGCTGTTAGCGAAGGTCGTGTAATTGTTGAAGACCCTGAAGTGGCAAGGCTTCTTGAATCTCAACCACCAATTTCTTTAGATGGTGAATCATTCAAGTGGGTTGATTTTGGTAAAGGTTTTGCCTTGCAGCCAGTATCACTTTCTCCAATCAGTGGTGTAATATGTCGCTTATTTGGCCCAAATAATCAGGCCTATATTGGTAACGTGTACAAAAACAACCGTACAACAACATCAGATATCGCTTTATCTGAGATAAAAGTTGGACAGTTTGTATGTCGTGCTGGTACGGATCTTCAGGGTAATAAAGTTCACATTACATCGAAATTCCAAACACTTGGAAATCGTGGTGAAAATATCTTGTGGGCACCAATAACAAGCATACAACCGCCGATGTGGGAAACTGGTTATAAAGCCATTAATGCTGGTGCTGATGTGACAGAGGAAGATAAAACATTTAAAGCGAGTGGTATATGTCGTATTAGAAAAACAGCAGATGCAACTAAGTTCCATATTGGGCGTGCGGTTGTTGATCAAAACAATACCCCTCATTGTTACTTGAAAGCAAAGGGTGTTGAGACGGATATAACTGGTGAACGTTTGCAAAGTGTTGAAGTGCTGATAAGGCCAGGTCTTGCTCAGGAACCTGTTCCTGTGGTTGCCCAACAGCCCGTTCAGCAAGGTTCTGCTGCTTTAGATCCAGCGGTTTCTAGACAAGCGCCAACTGTCTTTGGAATGCCACAAGGTGCCGCAGCGCTAGCTGTACAAACAGCGCCTCAACCAGTAACTGGTTAATGATAAACATATATAGGGAATAAAAAAGCTGGGAAATTTTCACCCACTTTTTTATTTTTTTATATATTGTCAATCTATACGGGGTCTTATTCCCCTAATTAGTTTCTTCCAATGCAATTAAAGTTAGCATGTTTATAGCTTTTTGTTGCGTTTTTGGGTTTTGTATTTTTGAAAACAATCGTGACGCTTCTTTTTGAAAATTAGTCTGCTTTATTGTTTCAGGTTGAACACTAGGATCTTGAAGTGTATTTGCCCCATAAGTCTCGTACTCACTAAATATAGTCGCTAAACTAAATTTTAAAATTTTTGAAAGCTCTATTAATTTTGAAGCTGATACTTTATTTTGGCCATTTTCATATTTTTGCAACTGCTGCATACTAACACTTAATTGTACTGCAATGCTTTTTTGCGTTAAATTTAAAAATTGGCGCCGCACTTTTATTGCTTGGCTTATATGAAGGTCAATAGGTGAAATGATAGACATAGGTACAGGTCACAAAATACTATTTTTAAAAACAGGGTAACACAATTAATGATCTTTTAATTAACTTTTAGTATAATTTTTTGTATTCATTGATGTTATTTTATCTGGTACCTTAAATAGAATAACAAGATGAACGACGTACATGAAAAATAAAATACCGCAGCATGTAGCTATTATTATGGATGGCAATGGCCGTTGGGCAAAAGAACGCAAATTGCCCTTAGTCGCAGGGCATAAAAAAGGTGCGGATACAGCCTTTGCTGTTTCAAAGTGTGCGCATGAAATGGGCATTAAATGGCTTACACTCTATACATTTTCAACTGAAAATTGGAAGCGCCCGGCTTCTTGGCTTGCAGATTATAATAAACTGTTACAATGGTATTTAGATAGCGAAATAACACAGCTTATTAAAAACAATACTAAGCTACACGTTATTGGTGATATTTCTAAATTTTCAACACCTATACAAGAAGGACTATTTAAAGCCATTGGAGACACTCAAGCGTGTACAGGGCTTAATCTTGTTTTAGCACTTAATTATGGTGCACGTCACGAAATAACACGGGGGGTTCAAAATATTGCACAACAAGTGATAGATGGCACAATAGATGTGGCAGATATTACTGAAAGTACAATTGTAAAGTCCCTATATACGTGTGATATGCCAGACCCAGATTTGTTGATACGTACGAGTGGGGAACAACGTATAAGTAACTACTTGCTTTGGCAAGTTGCTTATAGCGAATTTAGATTCTCAGAAAAATTGTGGCCAGATTATACAGCTAAAAATTTTACTGAAGACGTGTTAGACTATCAGAAAAGAGAACGTCGATATGGGCAATACACTGATGCTTTGTAAAAATTTGGTTGTCAGAATTATTTCATCATTTTGTATGATGTTTGCGTTATGGGGTGTGTTAACTGCTGGTGGATACTATGTCACCGCTGTTTTGCTAACGCTTACTATTATTATGTTTTCAGAATTGCTAAACATGTATAAAAAAACGCAGCGTCTCGGTTTTATTGCACCAGTATCGCTTATCTTAATATTTGGATTCTACATTTGTGTTTCAATGATCGCCTGGAACACTATATATATCAATAGCGGTATGAATGTTGTTATTTGGCTAGTCTTGCTTGTTGCTGCCAATGATTCTGGCGCTTATTTTATTGGAAAAACATTGAAAGGGCCCAAACTTGTGCCATCAATTAGCCCTGGTAAAACGTGGTCTGGATTTTTAGGCGGCATCCTTGTTGGAACAGCCGTTGCGTATCTATTTGCACAATACTTAATTGAACCGGCACATAGCCGTATAATGTATAATACAACAGGGTTTTTACTTGTTTGCTTGTGCCTTTCTTTGTTTTCGCACCTAGGTGATTTGTTTGAATCGGCTATTAAACGTTTTTATGGCGTTAAAGATTCAGGTTCTTTAATACCAGGGCATGGCGGTATTTTAGATAGAATGGATAGCTATTTAATTACCAGCCTTTTGGCGCGTTTTTTCTTTTTTTAACACATAGGGCCTTATAACATTATGACCAAAAATATAAAACCAGAAATTTCGATTGTTATCCCTGTGTATAACGAAGAAGCAGGCCTACAAGATCTTTTTACAAGGTTAATGGACGCTTTGCAAAAATTAAATAGATCGTTTGAAATTATTTTAACAAATGATGGTAGTGTGGATAAATCTTATTCTATCTTGAAAAATTTTCACGCGCGCTACCCTATGAATGTACGTATCATTGATTTTTTGGGAAATTATGGTCAACATATGGCCATTATTGCAGCTTTTGAGCGTTCAAAGGGCGATATTATTATTACCCTAGATGCAGACCTTCAAAACCCGCCTGAAGAAATATATAAGCTGCTACAGAAATTTGATGCTGGTTATGACTATGTCGGCAGTTACCGTGCCAATAGACAGGATACTTTTTTTAGAAAATACGTATCACGGCTTATTAATTGGGGGCGTGAAAAAATTACACATATCAAGATGAAGGATCAGGGGTGCATGTTGCGTGCATATTCTCGTAATATTATTGAGAAAATTGTTGAAAGCAAAGAAGCTTCAACCTTTATCCCCGCTCTTGCTTTTCATTTTTCTCAAAACCCAACAGAGGTTGAGGTGCGTCATGATGAACGTGCTTACGGAGAATCTAAATACAGTTTGTATATGCTGACGCGTTTAAACTTTGATTTAATTACTGGTTTTTCTTTAGTACCGCTACAACTTTTTACGTTATTTGGTATTGTAATATCCGGTATTTCTGGGTTGTTTTCACTGTATATGATTGGGCGCAGATTTTACTGCGGTCCCGAACTTGAGGGTGGATTTACACTGTTAACGATCGTCTTTTTCTTGCTAAGCGTCTTGATTTTAGGCGTTGGGTTAATAGGGGAATATGTCGGTCGTATCTTTCAATCTGTCAGCAATCGGCCACGTTATGTTATTCGTAGTATTTTAGAAAAAAATTAACAGAGTGCAGTTCTCTAGTATACGATGATAAAGCGGTAAGGAGGTGCAGATTGATACTTTCATGTGCCTGGATGTTTGTAAAAACCGCTTCGGTTAGTGAACGTTACGAAGCCGTTGCATAGTCATGGAAGTCACAACAGCTTCATTTTAGGCAAAACCTTCACAAACCAGCACAAGCCCTTGCATTTAATCTCAATTTTAGTAACAATATAGTCATTCATAGCGAACGGTATTTATATGGCAGGTCACTCTCAGTTTAAGAACATCATGCACAGAAAAGGTGCTCAAGATAAAAAGCGTGCACGTATTTTTGCGCGTCTTTCTCGTGAAATTATGGTGGCTGCAAAAACTGGTGGTGGTGATCCATCTGCAAACCCACGGCTTAGAACAGCGCTTGTTGCTGCACGTTCTGCAAATATGCCGAAAGATAATATTGATCGCGCTATAAAAAAAGCAACATCAGAAGCCGATGCAACAAATTTTGAAGAAATTCGTTACGAAGGTTATGGGGCAGGGGGTGTTGCTGTGATTGTTGAAGTGCTAACAGACAGCCGTAATAGAACAGCGTCTGAACTGCGGTCATATTTTTCTAAAAACAGTGGGGCCCTTGGTGAAACGGGGAGTGTATCGTTTATGTTTGACCATGTTGGTCTGTTGAAATTTCCTAAAACAATCGCCTTTGATACAATTTTTGAAGAAGCCGTTCACGCTGGTGCTGATAATGTTGAAGAAGAAGAAAGCCATCATATGGTAACGTGTGCGTATGAAAATTTTGCGGCTGTTCGTGATCATTTAACAGAAAAATTAGATGACCCGCTTGAAGCAACAATTACATGGCAACCCAAAACATTAACGCCTGTAGATGAAAATACAGCACGTAGCCTTTTTAAAATGATCGATCTTATTGAAGACAATGATGACGTGCAAAATGTTTTTGCAAACTTTGATATTGCTGATGATATTTTAGATAAAATATCCTCGTAATATGTCAATTTTTTTTCTTGAATACCGCGCAGTTTTAAAATTAACAGGTAAAGATAGGCATGCCTTTATACAAGGCCTTATTACCCAAGATATTATGTTGCTAGATCAACAACCATTTCTATATAGCTTGCTACTCTCTCCGCAAGGAAAATTCCAGTATGATATGTTTTTATTTCAATCTGATGAGGCGTTGTATATAGATACAGATCGTGTCGATGACTTACGTACCCACTTGAATCGTTTTAAATTGCGATCAGATGTTCAAATTGAAACAACAGATTTAAGGGTTTATGCTTCTTTAGCTGAAATACCCCATCTGGGGGAAGATTTTATTTTTAAAGACCCTCGCCACACTGATATGGGTTTTCGCTTTTATTCTTATACTGCATTAGATGGCCTTATTTCTTTAGCAGAGTATGATCGTCATAGAATTAGTTTAACAGTCCCTGATGGTATTCGTGATATGATTGTTGATAAATCTATTCCCTTAGAGTGGAATATGGATAAACTAAACGCTATATCATGGGATAAAGGTTGTTATATTGGGCAGGAATTAACCTCACGCACAAAGCATTTAGGTTTAATTAAAAAACGTGTCGCAACACTGCCTGTTAACAATATTCCACAAGATTCCGCAGACAAAACTGTTCGCCATATTCAAACCTATGGTGACCAAAGTTTGTGTTTTGTGCGGTTTTAAATCAATTTAGTGTCATCGGCGGGAAGGCCATAATCTGCCCGTAATACCGTCATTGATTCCGGTAAATTTTTATGAAAAATACTATCTGTGACCCAAAGCCGATCTAATGCTTTTAGCTTAACTGCCTTAGAGAATACAGCATGTGTGACAAAGGCGTTTACAGATACTGCACCTTTTAATCGTAAGGCTTCAGCAGCGCGCGCAATCGTGTTTCCGGAATCAATAATATCATCCACAATCAAACAATGTTTTTGGGATGGATCCCCCAGTACTTGAATGTGGTCAACTTTTTCAGCAACATTTCTTTTTTTTGTCAAAGTTATAAGGGGCACTTTTGTTATATCAGACAAAGCTTCAGCGCGTTTTAATCCGCCCGCATCTGGGCTGACAATTAGCGTGTGTTTTTGATTAAATTCTTTTTTAATGATATCTGCAAAAAGCGGCATTGCTGAATAATGGTGTACAGGAACCGGAAAGAATCCAGCAATTTGCGGTGAATGAAGATCGAAAACACTTAATCTATCAATACCAGAATTTCCAATTAAATTTGCAACGACTTTTGCTGCTATAGACGTACCTTTATTTGTTAATCGGTCCTGACGGCTATATCCAAAATAGGGCATTACCACATGAATATGGGAAGCTAGACCATGTTTTAAAGCATCTATTAACATTAAAAGTTCCATTACATGATCGTTCACCGGTGTGCACGTAGCGTGCACGATGCTTACAGCTTTATCTTGAACGCATGTGTTAATTTCTACAAAAAATTCACCATCAGGAAATTGTTTTGATGTATATTCAATGGCATTTTTCGTCTTTAAATGTTGCGTTGTTGACGTAAATAAAAACATTTCCCCGGGCCTTTTTATATTTGCTGTGTCCAGATAAATATGTGATTAAAAAAACTATTGTGTTTAGCATAGGGCACAAGGTGTTAAAAATATCTTAATACTTAATCCAGCACAATATTTTTTGTTTTTATAAGGGTTTTAAGCTTTAATAGATCTTGCCAAAAAACAGCTTTTTGTCGCGGTGACCTTAATAAATATGCGGGGTGATAGAAAGCTAAAACAGGAATATCATGATCAATATCAGCGTGCGTAAATATGTGTGATTTGCCGCGCATTTGAATGATAGTTTCTTTTGTTTTTAACAGCGTTTTGGCAGCAATACCGCCTAATAATATTAATATTTTTGGTTTAATTAGGGTTATATGCTTTTCAATAAAAGGTAGGCACTGTTCAATTTCTATAGCTGTTGGGGGGCGGTTTCCGGGTGGGCGCCAAAAAATCATATTGGATATGTACAGGTTTTTAGTTCGTGATAAGCCAATAGATTTAAACATGTTGTCAATAAGTTGACCGCTTTTGCCAACAAAGGGTTTGCCACATGCATCTTCTTCTGCACCAGGGGCCTCTCCAACAATCATAATAGGTGCTTCTATAGCACCATCTGAAAATACTGTGTTTGTTGCTGTTTTTCTTAAGTCACAATCGTAGTAGCTATCCAATAATATTTTAAGGTTTTCAACTGACGTGCAGGCATCTATTTGTTGCTTGATTGGTTCTGCTTTTAGTATTGTTTTTGGTTGTGTTATAATCCTAACGTGTTCTGGCACAATCGGTGGCGTGTGAACGGGCTTTTCTATAACTGGCTGAATGCGTGTATGATCGATGGCAATATTTTGATAGCTATGCGTCATGCCAATAGAGCCTAAATATGCCCTTAGTTTTTTCTGGTTCAGCTGACGACTATCAGATTGCGCACTTACTTGTGCATTTAGACTATTCATATTTACATAGAAAATGTTACTATAACTTCACTCATTATACAGCCTTATGCTGGATAAGCAAAGAAAAGAGAAAACATGAAAGCATTTATTAAAGAATATTGGAAGTTTATCGTCCCGTTTTTACTGGGTTTTATTCTGTTTCAATTACAAGTACCACAAGGTATGCCAGTCAAAGCATGGCATTTATTCTCTATTTTTCTGCCCACTGTACTTGCTATTATTTTAGCGCCGCTTCCAATGGGCGGTGTCGCCATTATGTCGCTCCTTGCTTGTATTCTAACAGGAACGCTAGACTTTAAAACACAAGCACTGACAGGATTTTCTAATACAACACCGTGGATGGTCTTAAGTGTTTTTTTTATTGCGCGCGCTTTTGTAAAGACAAATCTTGGTAATCGTTTAGCTTATTATTTTGTGAAAATTATGGGAAAAAGTACATTGGGGCTAGCTTATGGTCTATCATGTACTGAAGTAATTTTAGCTCCCTTCATTCCTAGTAATGCGGCACGTGCAGGTGGCATTATGCTACCCATTGTCAAATCTATCTCTCAAGCGCTTGGATCTGACCCACAAGACAACACGCAAAGACACTTAGGATCCTATTTATTCTTTAACTCTTTTAACACAAACCTCATCACAAGCGCGATGTTTTTAACAGCTGTTGCCGTAAACCCTATCATTCAAGATGTTGCCTTAAGTCACGGATTTAAAATTACGTGGCTTAGCTGGTTTTATGCAACGTCAGTTCCTTGCTTTGCATGTCTTCTATTATTGCCTCTAGTGCTTTATTTTATATATCCACCTGAAAAAAAAGAACTACACGGTGCGCAAAATCTCGCCAAACAAACCTTGGAAGAAATGGGTTCTTTCAGTACGCAAGAATGGATTATGATTGCAACATTTTCTGTGATGTTGTTCTTATGGACAGCAGGAGAAATGTTATGGCAGATTCATCCTGCTGTTTCAGGGCTTCTTGGTGTATCTATTTTACTGGTTACAAAAGTTCTTTCTTTTGATGATGTTTTAAATGAAGGTGCTGCTTGGCATACCTTTTTGTGGTTATCAATTCTTGTGATGATGTCAACTTACTTAAGTGAATTTGGTTTTATCGCATGGTTTTCTGCAAATATACAGGCACTGATACAAGGTTATTCTTGCATGACGACACTTTTATTATGTGTTGTGGTTTTCTATTATTCTCATTATTTATTTGCCAGCCAAGTAGCACATACAAGCGCCCTTTATGCGGGTATTTTATCCGTTGCTTTGGCATGTGGGGCGCCACCTGCCATTTCAATTATGGCGCTTGCAGTTACAGCAAGCTTATCGTCAGTTACCACACACTATGGAACGGCTGCAGCACCTGTTTTATTTGGTGCAAAATATGTATCTGTTGCTGATTGGTGGCGTACAGGATTATTTGTAAGCTTCTTACATTTTGCAATTTTTATTGTGATAGGCGGTTTTTGGTGGAAAATAATTAAACTATGGTAGATATTTATCGCTTTGATATTGATACGGCACCTTACGCAGATTTAGCGCGTGTTCATGATTTGTGTTTTACAGAATCATGGGACGAAGATACTTTTGAAGCGATGTTAACCGTTTACGGAACCTTCGGTATTGCGCTTAAAATTGATCAAGCTCTGCAAGGGTTCGTTTTATACCGGCAGCCCTTTGATGATACTGAAATATTGACAATTTGTGTTCATCCTAATGCTGAAAAAAAAGGAAACGGATCACTACTTGTTCAGCATATGCTGCAACATTTAAAAAAACCTGGCAAATGCTTTTTAGAAGTATCACCCAAAAATATTGACGCTGTTAAGTTGTATGAAAAATTTAAGTTTACAACCATGAACACGCGTAAAGACTATTATGAAAAGGGGTTGGATGCTTATGTTATGATGCGGGAAATTTAATTATGGTAGCCATTGCTTTGTATCAGCCAGAAATACCGCAAAATACAGGAACCCTTATGCGTTTAGCCGCGTGTTTTGATTTAGATTTCCATATTATAGAACCCTGCGGTTTTCTTTGGAATGATAAAAAATTATCACGCTCTGCTATGGATTATAAGAAAATGTGCACCTTAATTAGACATCTATCATGGGACCATTTTCAGCATTATATTAAAGATACACAAAAACGCATTGTCTTAATTGAAGTTGATGGCAAAAAAACTTGCTGGAATTTTAAATTTCAGGAAAACGATGTTTTGCTTTTGGGTAGTGAGAGTGTTGGCGTGCCACATACAGTACATACATTAAGCCATGAAAGCCTTCACATCCCGCAAAAACAAGGAAGGTCTTTAAATTTAGCCGTTGCTGCTAGTATTGTTATCGGCCAGGCTTTAAGTCAGCAGTAAGCACGACGCTATTTAAAAATATTTTTAAAGCAGTGTGCTTTATTGTATAGTAGTTATATGACAAATATATCAGATCAGCCACAACCGCTTATTACGCATTTAACAGAGCTTCGCAGCCGTTTGATTTACTGCGTTGTCATTTATATGGTTGCGTTTTGCGTGGCCTATAAATTTTCTGATGATATTTTTAAATTTTTAGTGCAGCCACTAAGTGACTTATTGGTAAAAAAGGGCGAATCTAGGCGGCTTATATATACGAACTTAACAGAAGCTTTTACGACATATTTAAAAGTGTCCTCGTTTACTGCTTTTTTTGTAACTTTTCCTTATTTGGCCCTGCAGGTTTGGCGATTTTCCATGCCAGCGCTGTATAAAAAAGAAAAATTTGTATTTAGGGGCTTTTTAATTGCAACACCTTTTTTATTTTTCAGTGGTGCACTATTTGCTTATTATATTATTTTTCCTACAGCTTATGATTTTTTTCTAAGCTTTGAATCCCCAGGTGTTGATGGATCGCTGCCCATACAGCTGGAGGCAAAAGTAAATGAGTACCTTAATTTTGTGATGCGGCTTATCTTGGCTTTTGGTATTTGTTTTGAGCTACCTGTTGTCTTGTCATTACTTGCTATTACAAAATTTGTAACATCTAAAATGTTGCTTGAACGATGGCGCATTGCAGTGGTTGTGATATTTGCGATTGCAGCCTTTATAACACCGCCAGACATCATCAGTATGATTGGCCTTGCTGTACCCTTAATTTTATTATATGGAGTGGCTATATTTATGGTACGCTTTATAGAAAAAAGGGTTTAGCGGAAAGTATATGACAGCATCTGTTTTAAGCTTTTTAGTATCGGCATGCATAACGTTTTTAGTTGTCTTTTTTGGTAAAAAAGTTGCGCCTTCAAATCGATGTTCACATGACCTACCAACACCATCTGCTGGCGGCATTTCTTTTTGGGGCGTCTTTTGCTTAGGCTATGTATATTATGCTTATCAGGGCACATGGATTGTACCCTTTCCATGTTTCGTTGCGGTTTTAGGGCTTGGTTTTATTAGCCTGTATGATGACTATTTCCACCTGTGTTACCGAACGCGCCTTATCGCACATCTGTCTTGTGCAGCACTTGTTGTGTATTCAGGTATGATAGTGCAAATGCCACTGCTTCTAGGAAAAGAAATTTTTGGTTTAGATATCGTCTTAACTATTTTGTTGGTTGTCGGTCTTATTAATGCTTGTAATTTTTTTGATGGTATTAATGGGTTGTTATCTGGCTGTACATTATTTTTACTATTATGCGGTATCTTGGTTGATATTCATGATGCTTCCCCTGTTTTATTAATTTTTATGCCAGCACTTTTAGGATTTTATATTTTTAATTTTCCTAAAGCACGTTTGTTTATGGGCGATACGGGCAGTACTTGTATTGGCTTATTACTTGCTATTATTAGCCTTAAATCACAAAGTTATTATGGTTTAGATACCAATACAGCCCTTGTTCACAAAGGTGTTATTTATGCCCTAACACCGATGATGTTTGTGTGGTTTGATGTTTTTTTCACCTTACTAAGGCGCTTGATTGAAGGGCGCAGCATTGTTTCCCCTTGGCGGGATTATTTGTTCCATCATCTGCATGACATGGGGTATTCTCATATTAAAATATCCATAACGTATTACGTGACCGTGGTTATTATGTCGCTACTAACATATCTATGTTATCAGCAATATTTACCATTTTTAGGGTGTGTTTTTATTTACGTGTGCTTGCAAGTTATTTTCGTTGTTTATATTTTGCGTCAGCACTACCAGTGGAAACAAAAAGTGCCACATTAGGCTTGTTATTCCAACGTGGCAAACATGATTGTGGATCAGAAAATGTGGGCAACCTATTAGGTTTAGTGCAGCCGCTGGTGCTAATTTTTCAGCAATGCGCTACCTTTGATTGTGTGTTTTAATTACCATAATTTGCCCTTAACAGTGTTGCACTTTAAACTTGAATGTGGCCAGTACATAAAAAATCTAGTTATTTTTGATTTCAAATAAAGTGCAGACATGAAATACTTTAATCAGACATTATATAAAAAATCATATTATATGCTACATAAAATGCAATCTTATCTTCAAGGTATTCAAGTTGATGCTATTTATATCCCCAAAGCGGATCGCTTTCAAGGTGAATACATTCAACCGCGCGACGAAAAATTACACCATATTAGTGGTTTTAGTGGCTCTGCTGGTTACGCTGTTGTTACAAAAAATAAAGCTATCGTATCTGCTGATAGTCGCTATACTTTGCAAGCACAGCAAGAAATTGATAAAAAACAGTGGAATATTGTCAATCCAGCTGACACCAGTTTAGCGAGTTTATTGCAACAGCATGATGCGCGCTCAATTGCGTTTGATCCATGGTTAATCACAGCCAAGCAAGCTAATAATTTAGCTAAATTTTTGACACTGCATCCTTTTAAGGATGATCCTTTTGATCAGTGGTGGCAAGATAGGCCTTTACCGTCAAAAGAAAAAGCATTTTTATTAGATATTAAATACAGCGGGATGAGCGCCAAAGCGAAAATAGATATAGTAAGCGCGCTTGTTAAAAAGCCATTGTTAATATCCATGTGTGAAGATGTATGTTGGCTTTTAAATATACGCGGCAATGATGTGCCTTATACCCCCATTCTACATAGTATGGCTGTTTTGGATGAATTCGGTCATGTTCATGTTTTTGTGGATCTTGAAAAAATAACGCCAGAGGTTATGAGTAGTTTTCAAGGTATAGCAACTTTTTATGCTGAAGATAAATTAATTGATTTCTTAAGGTCAGTAGCTGTCTTGCAGTATGACCCATCACAAACCCCTTTTGCGCTTGTGATGAATAGGGGTGCAGATGATGATATTGAAAAAAACAATCCTATTGGTCTTTTGAAGGCTAAAAAAAATAGAATTGAACAAAATGGCATGAGAAGTGCGCATATGAAAGATGGCGCAGCCGTAATTAAGACATTATATTGGATTGATACGCACCCACAAAAAGAATCAATCACAGAACTTGATGTGGTGGACCGTATTCTTAGCGAACGTAAAAAACAGCCTTTATTTAAGATGCCTAGTTTTTCAACTATTGCAGGATCTGGCCCAAATGGAAAGATTGTTCACTATAAGCCAGAGGGAAAAACAAATCGTTCTTTAAAAGAAGAGGATACCTTACTTTTGTTGGATTCTGGTGGGCAATATCTGGATGGTACAACAGATATTACACGAACAATTGCTTTAGGCACGCTTACAAGTGAACAAAAAAAACATTATACACTGGTATTAAAAGGACATATTGCATTAAGTTCTTGTATTTTTCCAAAGGGCACAACGGGTGCACATCTTGATGTTTTAGCACGGCAATTTTTGTGGAACCAGGGCAAAGATTACGGGCACGGAACAGGTCACGGGGTGGGTAGTTTTTTAAGTGTGCATGAAGGCCCTCAACGCATTAGTAAGTTCGGATTTAATATACCTCTAGAACCGGGAATGGTCGTTTCCAATGAACCTGGTTACTATAACGGGAATCATTATGGTATTAGACACGAAAATTTAGAACTTGTTGTGGAATCTAAGTTTGACGGATTTTATCAATTTGAAACGCTTACAAAAGTACACTTTGATACAAAAGCCATAGACTTTAATTTATTAACAGCGGATGAAAAACAATGGTTACATACGTATCATCAAGGTGTTGTGCAATCAGTATCGGCGCATTTAAGCCCAGATATTCAATTGTGGCTAGCAACTTATATTGCCCCTAAGAATTAATTTTTATAAAAAAGACTATCTATTTTGTTTTATTTTTGCTAGATTTTGATGTAAATATTATTTTTATAATTATTAGAGGATTTAAATGCGTTTTTCCATTTTATTAACAGCAGTCATGGCAACAGCGCTTATGGCTGAAACACAAAAATCTGAAAAAGTTCAAGTTCAAGGATACACAAAACAAGAAACACAGGCACTTGTTGATGCAGACCTTAAAAAATTTGCTAAGAAAAAGCATGGTGCCGTTATTGAAATAAAAGAAGACGTTGAACATGACGATTATAGTGCAGGAATGGGTGGATATGACGACCCCCTAGAACCGTTAAACCGGGTTATCTTTAACATTAACGGTGCTTTAGATATTATGTTGTTTGAACCTCTAGCGCATATTTATAGAAACATGACCCCAAGTGTTGCAAGAACTGGTGTTGATAATTTTTTAAACAACTTAGCAAGTCCTCTGTATGCTGTTAACCACCTGTTGCAAGGTCAGATGGATGAATTTTTTCAAACTTCATGTAGCTTTATCATTAACACCATTTTTGGTGGCCTGGGTATAGTTGATATGGCTGAGGGCTTGGGTTTGAATAATCAAAAAGCGTGGTTTGCACAAACACTTGCATCTTGGGGCGTTGAATCTGGTCCATACTTGGTGCTACCTTTATTTGGTTCTTCAACCTTTAGGGGAATGTTTGGAATTGCTGGCGACTTTATGGCAAACCCTGTTGGTATGATTGTTAAAAATGACCACCGTCATAGTAACCGTCACCTGCAACAACGCAATTTATATATGGCCATGTGGGGTGTTCAAATTATATCTGAGCGTGAGAAAGTTATTGAATTCTTGGAAGATCTTCAAAAGAACTCTCTAGATATTTATACATCAATGCGCAATGTTACATATCAAAGCGACCAAAAAATGGAAAAAGATATTTCGGCACGATCGTAACATCAAACGCCAAACATTTTTATGAAACAACCTAAAAAAGATCCGAAAACCGGTATTATTTTAGCAAGTTTGTTTCTGGGGATGTTTGGTTTTGCTTATCTATGTGTACCGCTTTACCGTATGTTTTGTCAAAAAACAGGGTATGGTGGTACGCCTAAAATTGTGCAGTTTCATTCTACTAAAACTGCAAATAGAATTATTAAAGTTCAATTTGTTGCAAATGTTCACCGTGATTTACGCTGGAAATTTACCCCCCTTCAACATGAAACTACCATTAAAGTTGGCCAAAATGCTTTAGCATTTTATAGGGCAGAAAACTTAACAGAAAAACCCATTATTGGTATGGCTACATACAATGTAACACCAGAAAAAGCCGGGCAATATTTTAGTAAAGTTGCCTGCTTTTGTTTTGAACGACAGTTACTTTACCCAAATCAGGCGATGGATATGCCTGTGCAATTTTATATTGATCCTGAAATCATGCAAGATTCTGATTTAGATGATGTAAAATTAATAACGCTTTCATATACTTTTTTTGAAGTTAAATAGAAATTTTGCACGCCCTGATGTTGATTTAGCGCATTAAATATGCTATAAATCCAATTTAAGGATTGCATATTACCGATAAGTGTATATATTTTATTTATGCATAAGGATTTTGCATGTGTGTTGTCAGTTAGCTTTGCAGACTGTTTCAGTGAAAAATGCTGGTGCTACTTGCCGCAACACAATCAACTAACGCTACAGTCTTATAAATAGGCATGTAAATAGAAAAGGAAATACTATGAAAAATAAAATCTTGCTGAGTACAGCATTAACAGTACTATCATTTCAAACCGTTTTTGGGGCAGAAGATGGGCCTCAAGTCTATCCAATGATGAGGGGAGAATTGATGCAAGTTGCATTTGACGGCAATGGTGCCCGACTGAACAGGGCAAGACCTGATTGTTTTGATGTTCACAACAAAGTAGGCACACAATCTGCAGCACGCTTAAATGAGATTTTGCCTGTTTTACCGTGGGGTGTGGATTTATACGGAAAGATAAGCGCATTTGCCCATTTTGCAAAATATGGCTGCCAAATGGATATAGATGACTACGTTCCAGAATATGTAGAACGACAAAACGACAGTGACTTATCAAGAGAAGAAAGTTTGACTCAGATGAGGATCCGGCTTGCTGAGGCAATTCAAAAGCCATATTCCCCAGTGTATATAGATCTTTTAGTTAAAATTTTATGTCTTATTGAAGCTCGTAATGACGACAACTTGAAAAAGGTTTTTTTGCTGAACTGCTTTAGGGAATCAACAATAGCCTATGCTTATCCGGATACTAGGTGGCTTCCAGGAGTATCTTGTAGTGAAGGCATAATAGAGCGTTTAGTAGTCGGTATGAATGCTCCTGATTTAATGGAAATCCTACCTCAGAGGGGAAAAGAAGAAATAGATTTTGTTTTTAGAAAAATTGCCTTTTTTGATGATGGTGGATATAATCAAGTAGTAAGTAATCTGTTAGATTATTGTAAATCTTTTCAATCCGTCATGGATAAACCAACAACAAAAGAAAAGGTTGCTCAACTTGTTGATACTGCCTTTGAGGGACTGCTAGGGGTGTTAACAAATAATGATGAAGGAAGAAAAAGAGAATTACGTTTAGCGCCTGTATACCCTGCAAACTATGAAAACGTTCGGGAAGGAACCGTTCAATCAAGAAGAGGCAAAAGGGTCCCTGATCCAGAACAACCGTGTGAGCGTATTGAAGCTGCTCCATGGCGGATTTCGTTTGAACAGGGTTTGAAAAATTTTACAGCATACGCCCATAAAATAGATGTGATTAATCTTGAGGAAATTTTAGAAGAATTAGAAAATCAATACAATGCAGGGCATCGTTTTGGTGCAATATTAAGAAGGACTGACGACCAACCAGAAATCAACCCACATCAAGAGTCCGCCCCTCTAAGAGTTGATGAAATTTCAAATACAGTATTGCGCTCTCGTATTCTTTTTTCTGCGATGAATGATAATGAATTTGAAGTAGGAGGGGCCTTTTACTCAATAATTAATCGTGAAGTTGAGGATCTTCAGACTCTCCTACGCGACCCCGAGATGCTAGATCTTGCATGGACCTTTGTAGCGCAACAAGGTGAAGAAATAACGTTTACAAATGACGTGTTTCCGCAAACTCAGCTAATCTTACAAAATATAACACAGCAACATGCTCCACACGCGGCAGCTCGTGCAGAAGCAGCTCGTGCAGAAGCAGCTCGTGCAGAAGCAGCTCGTGCAGAAGCAGCTCGTGCAGCAGAAGCGCGTGCAGCAGAAGCGCGTGCAGCAGAAGCGCGTGCAGCAGAAGCGCGTGCAGCAGAAGCAGCAAATCCAACTCAAGCACAAACTGTTGCAATGACTGTTGCTGAAAGACAAGCTTTTAGAAAAGCCAGAAAATAATAAAATACGCCGGTTATTAATAATAGCTACTGTTTCGGCAGTAGTTATTATTATGTTTATGGATAAAAAGTAGATTTATTAATAGTTGTGAGCAGTAAGTGAGGGTAGCTTGAATATCGATAATGCTTAATTTTAATACTAGAAGTTGTATAAGTTGTTTGATTTTTCCGAGATTCTGACTTAGATGATGTAAAATTAATAACGCTTTCATATACTTTTTTTTGAGGTTAAATAGGTCAGCTGCAGCGTAATAAAACGAAAATTACTTGAATTTATTCTGTTCAGTGCTTAGATTAAGAATAGTTTTTTTATACACCCTTTATTATTAGGTACTATGTCTATCCAAATAGGAAATATTAAATTAGAAAACAATGTTATTTTGGCCCCCATGTCTGGCGTGTCGGATATGCCTTTTCGCGTACTTGTCAAAAAGATGGGAGCAGGGCTTGTTATATCTGAAATGATCGCATCAGAGGCCATGGTAAGGCAGACAGAACGCACAATGAAAATGGTTGAAAAATCACACACAGAAAAACCATGTGCAGTACAGTTGGCAGGTTGTTGTCCAGACGTTATGGCAAGGGCTGCAAAATTAAATGAAGATATGGGCGCTGAAATCATTGATATTAATATGGGGTGCCCTGTTAAGAAAATTGTTAATGGTTATGCTGGTTCTGCTTTGATGAAGGATGAAATATTAGCGTCACGAATTATTGAGGCAACAGTGAACGCCGTTAAAATTCCTGTTACCTTAAAGATGCGCACAGGGTGGAATTTAGAAAATCGTAATGCACCAAAGCTTGCTAAAATAGCGGAGGATCATGGCATTAAAATGATAACGATTCATGGTCGTACACGTGCACAAATGTATAATGGAAAAGCTGATTGGAACTTTATTCGAACAGTAAAAGATATGGTTAAAATTCCCGTTATTGGTAATGGGGACGTTGTCACAGAAGAAGACGCCAAAGACTTATTAGACCAAAGTGGAGCTGACGGTGTGATGGTTGGCCGCGGTGCATATGGCAGGCCTTGGTTTTTAAACCAAATAAATCATTATTTAAAAACAGGTGAAAAAATACCTGATCCGACTTTGAGTGAAAAATATTATATTATTAAAGAACATTTGGAATCTATATTGTCGCATTATGGAAGTGAATCAGGATCAAAGATTGCGCGTAAGCATATGGCATGGTACAGTAAGGGGCTGATTAATTCTGCCCAATTCCGTGTATCTGTTAACCAAACACAAAATGCACAAGAACTAGTCGATTTAATCGATTCTTTTTTTAGCGACCATATATAAGCGAGCTATGTAACGCATGAGACAAGAAAATAATAATTTATCAAAGTTGATTACTACTTGTTTGCAAGAATACTTTAAAAGTTTAAAGGGGCAGGCTCCTGCTGCCAACTTATATGAAAATATTATTCAAACAGTAGAGCAACCCTTAATTAGCGAAATTTTAAAATTAACTGATAATAATCAGCGAAAAGCAGCTGAAATTTTAGGTATGAATCGCAATACACTGCGTAAAAAAATGATTGCGCTTGGACTAAGTTCAGGCCACAACACTGATAAAATACACGTTTTAAAGAAGGCGTCTTAAATTATGATGTGGGGCAATAGAGATATCCCCTTTCTTGCTTACTTGCGTAATTTTTATGTAAAACATCGCATTTCTCATTATTTACCTTATACATTGCTGATTGCAGCCCTCATATCAGGTATGTTTACGTACTTTGGTATTAAAAAACAGTCTATGGATAATCATGGCCGTCCTGTAAACTTAACATTACTGTACGTCCCCTTATCTTTACTATTTCTATTATTTATTATTATCGCAAAGCGACTGATCGCTTTATGGATGGATCGTAAAAAAGGTTTGTCAGGATCAAAGCTTCATAGTCAACTGCTTACGTTATTTGCTTTTGCCTCTATTGTACCGGGGCTTTTGGTTGCTATTTTTGCCAGTTTGTTTTTTAATCTTGGCGTACAAGCTTGGTTTGGTGAACCTGTTAAAAATGCGTTAAAAGAATCAAGTGCTGTTATTAATGCCTATGTTGCAGAACATGAGCGTAATCTTGGTTTGGAAGCAGAACAAGTGGCGCAAGTATTAAAACCTAAGCTTGATTTGTTGAAGAATGATCGTGATGCTTTCGATGCAGAGCTTACAGAGCTGGAAGATAAATTGCCTTTTAGCGAATGTCTTGTTTTGACAAAGAATGAGCGTATTTTAGGGAAGTCGCAATTAACATTTGCGTTAGAACTTGGGTTAATTACAAAACAAGATTTTAAGCGCGCCAAGGCACATGGCTGGACTACACGCGCTGATAAAGATAGGTTACGCGCCCTTGTTTTATTAGACGCAGATGATGATATTTATCTATTTATGGGCCGTATTGTGAACAATAAAATATTAAGGCATGTTCAGCAAAATGCAGAAGCTGTTTCTTTGTATAATGAAATGGAGCAAGAACGATCTGGTTTTGAAATTAACTTTGTTATTTTATTTGTTGTGTTTACCCTTTTGTTATTGTGTGCTGCAATGTGGGTTGGGTTAGGTATTGCCAATAGAATGATTCGCCCAATTGGAAATTTGATTGATGCTGCGCAAACGGTTAGTTCTGGCAATCTTAATGTACAGGTTAAAGCAGAACATTTTAATAATGAATTGGACGTTCTTGTAAATTCTTTTAATACTATGGTCTCACAATTAAAGCGACAACAACAAGAAATCATCCTTAGTCAAAGGCAAGCTGCTTGGTCAGATATTGCGCGAAAAATTGCGCATGAAATTAAAAATCCTTTAACGCCTATTCAGTTATCGGCAGAGCGTCTTAAGAAACGTTACCTAAAAAAATTAGGTGATGATTCTGTATTTGAAAAATGTATTGATACGATTGTACGTCAAGTAGGGCACATTGGAAATTTAGTGCGTGAATTTTCTAATTTTGCACGCATGCCTGAAGCCAAAATGGAAATTCACGATTTGGTATCTTTGTTAAAAGCAGCCGTTATGTTTGAGTCAAACGGACAGGATCGAATTTCTTTTCAGGAAAAAATAACAATAGAATTTTTAGATTTTTATTGTGATCAACAACAAATTACGCAAGTTTTTATCAATCTGATTCAAAACAGTATTGATGCATTGGTAGAAAACAGTATCCAAAACCCTATTATACGTGTACAGTTGGGTGTGGAAAATAATCAAACTATTTTGCGTATAGAAGATAATGGACCAGGATTTAGCAGTTTAAGTAAGGAAAAACTGATGGAACCTTATTATACAACGCGCGAAAAAGGAACGGGTTTGGGGCTTGCAATTGTTGAGAAAATTGTCATAGACCATCAAGGTATAATAGACTTAGGAAGAAGCCCGATGGGTGGTGCAATGGTGACAATAATTTTCCAGAAAAAGGGCGCATAAATGGCACATGATATTTTAGTTGTTGACGATGAACAAGATATTCGCGAATTAATATCAGGTATATTATCTGATGAAGGTTATGAAACACGCGAAGCGGCAGATGGTTTAAAGGCTTTAGAACAAATTCAAGCGCGTCAACCTCATGTTGTTATTCTTGACGTATGGCTAGGCGATAGCGAGCGTGATGGCCTGAAAATTTTATCCCAAATTAAACGTGATCATCCCTACGTTCCTGTTATTATGATTAGTGGTCATGCCACTATTGAAACGGCTGTTTCTGCTATTAAGCAAGGTGCTTATGACTTTATTGAAAAACCATTTCAGTCTGAACGGCTCCTAATTTTAATTGAGCGTGCTATTGAGACATCGCGTTTAAAGCGCGAAAATGAAGAAATTACAAGAAAGTATATTGGAAAAAATCTTAACTTAGTAGGATCGAGTAATGCAATTAATAAGATGCGTCAAAATGTAGCAAAAGCTGCAAGTAATAATTGGCGTGTATTTTTAACGGGTGCTAAAGGTACTATGAAAGAAGCGCTAGCAAAAGAGATTCATAATCAATCTTCCCGTAAAGATAAACCTTTTGTTGTTTTTAATTGTGAACAATTTCACCCCAACCAAATTGAAGCTGAATTGTTTGGTGTCGATATTACCAATTCTGAAAATGCACGCCGTATTGGTTTGTTGGAACAAGCGCATCAAGGAACTTTATATTTTCACCAAATTACATCGCTTCCCTTACCATTGCAGGCAAAAATTACAAAAATTCTTATTGAGGAAAGCTTTTCACGATTAGGATCACGCGATAAAATTTCTATCAATGTGCGGTTTATGGCGGGTTCATCTGAAAATATAACAGATTTAATTCAGCAGGGTGATTTTAGAGAGGATCTATTTTACAGGTTGAATGTTTTCAATATTACAATACCCGATTTAAAATCAAGATCTCAAGATTTGCATGATATTGTGCGTGCAATTAGTGAACAACATGCAGGACGCGATGGAGCTCAGGTACGTCAGTTTAGTGAAGATTCGATCGCGTATTTACAAAATTATAATTGGCCTAAAAATTTAAGGGAGCTTAAAAACATTGTTGAACGTGCATTGATTGAAGTGCAAGGAAAAAACAAGGGACCTATAACGTTTGACATGTTACCATCGCTTATGAAGCAAGAAACAGATATGAACGCTTTGTCCACAAACTCTGAAATTGTTGTGCTGCCCATTAAGGAAGCGAGAGAAATTTTTGAAAGAGAATATTTACAAGCGCAGGTTAGTCGCTTTTCAGGTAATATAACAAAAACAGCACAATTTATTGGTATGGAAAGATCAGCCCTGCACAGAAAACTAAAAACATTAAATATATCTGAAGCGACACAATAAGCTGCTCAACTGGTTGCGGGTTATAGCATTAGGTTTTTGTAATTTTGGTGTTGATGATTACGATT
>Ga0051987_10000493_pt1 | contig 21731 bp, 21 predicted proteins | sample CryGey08umfilter_2_FD_58083 | JGI IMG/M metagenome (GOLD analysis project Ga0051987, IMG submission 58083) | Groundwater microbial communities from aquifer in Utah, USA - Crystal Geyser 4/10/14 0.8 um filter | ecosystem: Environmental > Aquatic > Deep subsurface > Groundwater | place: USA: Utah... | reverse complement strand
GCTATTCGTGAAGGCGGCCGCACAGTTGGTGCTGGTGTTGTTGCGAAAATTGTGAAATAAATCAATTATAATTTTTCATATAAAAAAGCTGTTCTAATTTTGAACAGCTTTTTTTTGACCTTTGAATTTTTCCTTAAAGCACCCTCAAAAAAAATCATTCTTATAAAATTAAATAAAGCGTTAATCATTTAAAAGGTATCTTTATTTTTTCTATGCCAACACATGGTCTTTCAAGAATTTAGCTGCCATCAACAACTCAACCAGTTGGATAGAGTCATTGACGTGTTGGCTGGCCTAAATTGACACAACTAATTGTGCTAATTTTTTGCTAGAATTGGCTATATGCATTTTTGCCATACTTTTAGATTTTTGCAAAAGTATGTCAGGGGAATCTAGTGCTTCAGATAGAATGGCTCCTATTTGCGCTGTATTGACTTCGCGTTCTGAAAACAGCCAACATGCCCCTTTTTCATCGAACTGTGCGGCATTTTTTGCTTGGTCTCCCTCTGCTGACGCTGCAAAAGGAATTAAAATTGAAGGCATTTTAAAAGCAGCAAGTTCAAATAAAGAAGATGAACCCGATCTTGAAATAACAAGATGTGCTTGATTATATTCTTTGGGCATATCATCAAAAAAAGGCTGCATATCTACAGTACACTCAAGGTCTTCATAAGCGGTATTTGCAATCTCTACCATTTCTATGCGGCATTGATGGCGAATATTAAGGCGTTTTTGTTTGTATTTAGGTAGGGTTCTAACAGCATCTGGGATAAGACGCGCAAAAATTCCTGCGCCTTGGGAACCACCAATAACTAAGATATTTAACATTTTTTCTTCTGATGGTGGTATATACTTTGCGATGTTGTCACTGATTAATTTTCGAAGAGGTAGCCCTGTTAAAGTTGCGTCTTCGTGATGCGCAAAATCAGTTTTTTTAAACGATAAGGCTATTTTTTTTGCCCACGGTTGTAGAAATCTATTTGCTTGTCCTAAAAAAGAATTCCCTTCGTGCAAGATAATGGGGATAAAAAGAATTTTTGCAGCTGCAATACCTGGTATTGTTGTATATCCGCCAAAGCCGACGACAGCTTTTGGCCTGTTTATTATGAATAACAGTATGCATCTTAACAATGCTATCATTAATGAAAAGGGATAAAAAAGTTTTCCAAATGGTGGAAAAAGGCGATAAATCGGAATTTCGGTTGCATTTTTTATTGTATCGGGTATGTAGCGTTTCCCTCTTTGATCGACAATAATGCTAGCCCTATAACCTTGGGATTGTAATTCTTCATACAAAGAAACAGCAGGAAAAACGTGCCCGCCAGAGCCACCTGTAATGAGTGTAAAATGTTTGGTCATATTTATTCCTGTGTACTATGATTTTTTCTGGTGAGTGAAAGGATCATGCCAATGCCAATGCCGAGCGCAATCATCGAGGATCCACCGTAACTAATAAAGGGCATGGTCATACCTTTTGTTGGGATTAGGTTTAAGGTGGATCCCATGTTTACAAAAGTTTGAAAGCCAAATTGGAAGATAAGTCCGCATGCCGCTAAAACTGTAAATAAGCTAGAATTTTCCATTAAGCGTATTAAAGATCTCACGACAATAAAACAAAATAGCCCAACTATTATTAAGCATATCAAAAAACCGAATTCTTCTCCTGTTACTGCAAAAACAAAGTCTGCATGGGCATCTGGGACGTGTTTTTTAACAATACCTTCTCCGGGTCCCCTTCCAAAAAAACCACCACTTTTAAAGGCTTCTAATGACTGTGTTATTTGGTATAGCTCGTTTTTTGCATCGCCTGCAGCGGGGTATAAGAATTGGTCTATACGTTTTGTAACGTGAGGAAAAAAAACATAGGCTAATATTAAAAATAAAATGCCAATTGTAAATGTGGCACCAATCCATAACATAGGAATGCCAGATAAAAATAATTGCGTTACCCAGGTTGCGACAACAACAACGGTCATACCAAGGTCTGGTTGCATCATTAAAACACTAACCAGGACACAAAGCAGTGCAAAAGATATAATGAGGCCTGGAAAATTAGGGTTCTTTGCTTTTTCGCAAATCATCCACGCACTAACAACAGCAAAAAATGGTTTTATAAACTCAGAGGGTTGAATGGAATTGCCTGCAATACTAATCCAGCGCCTAGCACCTTTTATTTCAACGCCGTGTAATATGGTTAAAATAATCAGAGCAACCCCAACGATATAGCCAACAACACTTAATCGACGTATTTGAAAGGGGTGCAGTAGTGAAATACTTAATATCAGTGCCAGTGTTGGCACGATCATAACAATGTGGCGTTTAACGAAGAAAAAAGTATCTAATTTCAATCTGTGTGCGACAGGTGGACTTGCGGCAAAACTCATCACAAGGCCAATGCCAATTAAAATAAATAGTGAGACAAGCGACCATTTATCAACAGTCCACCACCATCTGCCAACTAGGCTATTGTCTTTACGCGAAATAAAAGCAGTTTTCATTTTTGTGTCTCAATATCTATAAGCTTATTAAAAATTGTATAAGGCTTATCTATAATTTTATCATTTTTGCTTAAGCTTAGAAAGTGTAGCATTTTTTACTACATCAATACAATAATTTTTTCATATATATATTAAATTTATTTGGAAATATTTAAAAAAATAGTATAAAATTTAATTTTTATTTGTTTTTGAATCTCGTAAAATTATTTTTAGTTTATTTTACCGAGCAATGGTACAATAAATACATCTGTATTTATTTTGGTTTTCTGATGTTTGAGTTTTTACCATCAACAGGGCGTATGGTCATAAGATTTGTTCATAAAGTTGGGGCAATATCTTGTTTTTTATTTTCCACATTGTGGAATGGTATTCGTCCACCATATTATGGTAGACAGGTTTTAGAACAATTTTTAACGATTGGTTTTTATTCACTTCCTGTTGTGGGGCTAACAGCTATCTTTTCTGGTATGGTTTTAGCGCTTCAAAGCTATACTGGCTTTTCCAGATTTTCAGCGGAAAGTGCTATTGCAACGGTTGTTGTTTTATCCATTACACGCGAATTAGGACCTGTTCTGGCAGGGCTTATGGTAGCAGGGCGAGTCGGTTCGTCAATGGCTGCAGAAATTGCAACAATGCGCGTAACAGAACAAATTGACGCTTTGACAACACTTTCTACAAATCCTTTAAAAATGTTGGTGTTCCCACGCATTTTAGCAGGTGTTTTAATGCTACCCCTTCTTGTCTTCATTGCAGATATTATTGGGGTGTTTGGGGGATATTTGGTTTGTGTTTATAAACTTGATTTTAATTCAGGGAATTATATTCAAAGCACGATTAAGTATTTAGAATATGATGACGTAATTTCTGGCCTTATAAAGGCCGCAACGTTTGGGTTTGCTATATCTTTAATGGGTTGTTATCACGGTTATCAATCTGAACGCGGCGCATCTGGTGTTGGGCGCGCTACTATTAACGCTGTTGTATCTTCATCGGTAATAATTCTTATCCTAAACTATGTACTAACCTCTGTACTTTTCTCAAAATAAGGCATAATTTATGACTTCAGCAAAATCATATATAGAAGTTAATTCTTTACACAAGGCATTTGGTGACAAAGTTATTTTAAACGATTTTAATGTACAGGTCCATAAGTCTGAATCGTTTGTTGTGATCGGCGGATCAGGAACAGGGAAATCTGTATTTATTAAATGTATCATGGGCCTATTAAAGCCAGATTCCGGCAAAATTTCCTTAAATAGTCATGACATTACTGACTTATCTCCAAACGATCGCCAACAAATAGCACGATTTGGTATGCTTTTCCAGGGTGGCGCTTTATTTGATAGTTTAAGTGTTTGGGAAAATGTTGCATTTGGTTTAATGAATGGCCAAAATATGGGTCGAGAAGAAGCAAGAAAAATAGCTTTAGAAAAAATTGACGCCGTTGAATTGTCTGCAAAAGTGGCTGATTTATACCCGGCAGAGCTTTCTGGTGGTATGCAAAAACGTGTTGCCTTAGCGCGCGCTATTGCGACAAAACCAGATATTATCTTTTTTGATGAACCTACAACAGGGCTAGACCCTATTGTTAGCGGCAAGATCAACGGCCTTATCAGTAAATGCGTTAAGGAACTGGGTGCAACCGCTATTACCATTACACATGATATGCATTCATTACGTGCAATTGCAGATCGTGTGGGTTTATTATTTGAAGGCAAACTGATTTGGACCGGAACTGTTAGTGAAATGGATACAACAGACAACCCATATGTACAGCAATTTATAAATGGCAACGCATCAGGCCCTTTTACAGTTGAATAAAGTACGGCCAGCCAAAAAGAACCTCAAAACATTGGCGAAGATGCGATACATGAAAGTTTCAGTATGGAACAACTTAAACCCCAACTAGTCGGCATTGTGCTTTATGCTTCTTGGCTAGACACACCAATTGGACCCATGATTGCTATTGGCGATAATGCATATCTGTACATCTTAGAATTTACCAACAGAAGGGGCTTAGATCAAAAAATTGAACGCCTACGCCTTAAAATGAAAGCCACTATAGTTTCTGGTTCAACAAATTCTGTTGAATCTATTAAAAAAGAACTCACCCTATATTTTAAAGATGGATTACAAACATTTAAAACACCGATTCATATGTTAGGCAGTTCCTTTCAGCGTGGTGTGTGGCGTGAATTAATGAATATTCCTTATGGCGAAACCAGAAGTTACCTCCAGCAGTCGACAGCTATTGGTCAGCCCAAAGCAACGCGCGCTGTTGCAAATGCAAATGGAGCGAACCACTTAGCCATTATCATACCGTGTCATAGAATCATCAGAAATAACGGGAATCTTGGTGGATATGGGGGTGGCGTGATGCGTAAAAAATGGCTCATTAACCATGAAAAAAAACAAGGTCTTCTAGGCAAAAACAAGTGCTAATAATATAACGCCAACACTCAACCAAACACCTTGTATATAAGGCCTATCATAATACATACCTTTTAAGGTATGTGTATTGATACTTTCCATGGCAATGGCCGATTGACTTAAAAAATCATTATGAATACTCATACGGCTGTGCGTTGTATGTGTTGTTGTAAAATAATGTATTTCAGGCATCAAAGCATAGACCCCCTGCCCCCTTGCCTGCACATCGATGGTTGCTACATGCCCGGTATAATTTGAACTATTTTTTGGCTGCAGGTTCTTCAATGTTAAGTGAACACCTGATAGCAAAGTAATCTGCCTATTTTTTTCAGTCAATATAAAAGATTCTTCATAACCAAGGTCTGTCGTTAAAACACAACTCATTATTAACGCGTACCATCCTAAATGCCCAACTAACATAGAACAGTATTTTTTACTGAATCGTTTATCGTAAACAAAATTATAGACACTCACAAACATACCAAATGCGCATACACAAAAGCTTAATAAGCTTAAACTTGAAAATTGGTCAGATCCTATTACAAAAAACAGCACAATTCCTGCACCTAAAAACCCTGAAATTAAACGTTCAAAAGAATAGGCGCGAAATGGTAATATACTCATCAAAGCCAAAATCGGCAAAATTAATGGCCATACAGTCGCTTTAAAAAAATTAGGGCCAAAATAAATATCCCTGATAAATAGGGGTATTATAATGGATAGCAATAGAATAGAAAGTATGCCAAACCAGATAATAAGAGGAATTGTTTTAAATATGTATAAACGACTGATTTCATGAGAAGTGCTGATTTCAGGAGATGTCGTATTTTTTTGCACACATTTCAAATTAAAAAATATTACCGGCATCAGGGTACATATAAAAAATACAAAAAAATTCATTAAAAATGATGGGGCCATGGCAAAGCTGTGAACAGAGGATAATACCCCAGATCGCACAAGCGCAAAACAAATTAATACTAAAGGCCACGCAGCGATAGATAAATAACGTAGCGCTTTTATATGACTTTCATTTTTTAACAGGTGAAAACCCAGTAGATATAGCATCCACGGTATTAAACTAATAACTTCAACCGGGTCCCAGTACCAAAAACCACCCCACCCTAATTCATAGTATGCCCAATAACTACCCAACATAATACCAAGGGTTAAAATAAAAAAACCTGTCTTATAGGCGCGCTTTAACTGTTTAATATTTTCATTTGCTGCGAAAAAAATATAGCTAAATATTAAATAGCCCGTATATAAAATGGGGGGGTGAAGAACCATACTTTTGTCTTGCAATAACGGGTTCAAGTCGCCACTAGTCACAAACCCGTAAACTGTTTCAAAGGGTGGATTGACAATAAGTTGAAACAATAAAAATCCGACCATATGCAATGCAAAAAATTGTCGTGACTGCTTGTTTTTCAAAAATATGCCAGCAAGTGATAGAATACAAATCCATAAATGTAGTGAACCAGCAGATGCCCCCCAAACACCCACAATCTTATATAAAATGGGCGTATCGACTGACGTATTTTCAAGAACAACTTTTAGTGAAAAATCATTAAATACAAAAGCGTACGTTAAAATAATATAGCTAATCCACAACACGCACACAGATATCACAATAAATAAATACTGATCGTGTTTATCGCGTTTAAATATTGATGCAATATAGGATAGTACGCTTAAAAAAACACAGGCTTGCCCAATAAAAGCCAGCTTATAAAGAGAAAGAATTTGAAACATAGTAAGATTCTCACACAATCAAATTATATGTACAATATGGTTTTTAAAATAAGGCGAACAACATAAAACACACTAAAAGATAAAAATTTAATATATTTTGTCTTCAATATCATATTTTACTTGCATCAATTCACGATATTTATTAAATTTAAGATCATATCTTATATTAAAATTACTGGAATCAATATGATTAAAAAAAGTTCACTTCTAAGCTTATCTGTAGCTTTCATTTCTGCTTCACCATCATATGCAGAAGTCAAACCACCAAGTTTAAAAATTTCAGGATATACAGTTGTAAGTGCATCCAGCGTTAGCCAAAAAAATAAAACTAGCGGAAAAGGTGGCGGTATTCCTGCAATTGGAATTGGTGCATCTGACCTATATTTTACAGCACAAGGTCAAAGCGAGGGTGGTTTCACTTATAAGTATAGAATGAACATTAATGCTGTGCCTTTTGCTAATGATACAGCAATAGACCGTAACTTTATTGAATTTGGTTCAGACTGTATGGGTACCCTACAAGTAGGTGGCGTAAGTGGTGTTGATGACACAATGACTAAAGGTGGTTTTTCACTCATAGGTGGTGCAGCGGGTATCGATGGAACTTTTGGCGGCGCATATAATATGTCTAGCGGTGTAAACAGTGGTGTACACCTTCAAGGATATACAAAACGCGCTAATAAAATATCTTACGCAACACCAACATTTTCTGGTTTTCAGGGTGGTATTTCATTTACCCCTAATACTTCTAACCTAGGACGTAAAAGAAATTATGATAGTCCAAATGTTGTGAACGCAAACGATAGTGGTATTTATGCAAACAAAGATTATGCAGCCTTTGGTTTAGCGAATACTGCAGCATCTTTAACTTACAGCAACACATGGCAAGATTGGTCGTTGCAGCTTTCTGCCATTGGTATTACAGAACGCTCACGCTTAAAGGGCCAAAAGCAACTTGTAAAAGTTAGAAACTTAAAAACATGGCAGGTAAGTAGCACCGTTGGTTATAAAGATTTCAGAGTTGCAACAAGCTATTTCGACAATGGCAAATCTAGACTTCCATATGATGCAAACCAAGTTCTAGACACAACTAAAAATTTAACCACAACTGATTTAAATGAAGGCAATGCTGGTAAGGCTTGGGATGTTGCTGGTCAATATACAATGGGAGCCTATCAATTTGCTGTTGGCTACTTTGAAACACTACGTAAAATAAATGCACAAAGCAAAGCACGTAGCCAAATTCTTACACTAACAGCAGATTTTAACGCTTTGCCTGGTTTGAAATTTTTTGCTGAAGCTGATTTTGCAAAATCAGGAAACACACAAGCAGCTATAGCCCAGTCAAATGCAATGAAAGCTGATTCAGGATGCGGCAGAAACAGCGGAAATATATTCGTTGTTGGCACAAAAGTTAGTTTCTAAATTTTTTACATATCTTATAAAGGGGGGGGGCGTTTTAAGCCCCTTTTTTATGTTTTGGGTGCAGGCCTTGCTAGGCTTTTACTTTTAAAAGCTAATTCTTGTGTAATATCACGTGCACGCTCTGTGGATAGAAATCCCATAATCTCAGATATTTTTTTTTCTTTCATGTGAGAGAGTATTTTCATGACTACAGACAAATTTAACAAGTCAAAAACCCGCGCTGCATCTTTTGGCTTCATATTTTCATATACTTTAGATAGTGATTGTTCTTTTGCAATCTCGCCTTTATCTAATTGCCCTAATTGACGTTTTACTTCTTCTTGTATTGTTTGTAAAGTCTCCCATTTTTCTTGAAGTTTTTTTTCAAAAAGTTCCAACTCTAGCTCTCTTTTATTGGTAGCCTTATCTCGTGCTTCTAACTGCATTCTACGCGCACCAAGGGCCTCTAGCAAACGAACTTCACTGGCAGACGTTATGCCTAAGGGGTCAAAAAAATCTTCTTTGGCTTCTTTAATAGCCTCAGTGCTGACAACATCACCTTCTGTTATGGACGTATCTTTTTTTGCTTCTTTTTTTTCGCCATCAATTATACCAACTATTTTTTCATCAACTGCCAAATTTTTGTTCGCTACCCCCTCTTCTGCTTGAATAGTATTTTTTTTATCATTATTGGTCGTCTCTTTTGCTGTTAATAACTGTGGCACAAAAGGCATCAGAATTTTCTCTATCGCTAACTGTGGCAATATAGTTTCCCCTGTATAGCGATCATGATAATCTAAAATTTTCAGCCCACCATATAAGAATATGATTAAACCTGTTATGTAGAAGAACTTACTAGATTTTAAATTACTGCCTATACCCTGCGTTACATAAACATCACGTAAAACCGAAGAATGATGAGATAAACTATCTTCCTGCGACCTATTTTGTGTAATATTTTTATATACTTTGAAGGACATTTTAAACTCTCTATAACTTCAATCTAGCGAAGATTTTTCATATTTTTCATAATAGAATCACTTACAGGCAAACCCTTTGGCATTGATGTCAGTCTGTGCGGTATATTCATTTGTGATGGAGAAGGTGTAATATCCGTCATGTTTTTTGACATTAACGCATCAAAATCTACAGATATTTCACTATTTTTCAATGTCTCATGAAAATTTTTCGGCAAGGCCCTATGAAGGGAATCAAATACAGTCTTAATTTCGGTTTCTGTTTGATGCGCCTCTTCAATCAAACGCTCCAGACGGTTCGTTGAGGTTTCAGCATACTCTAGTAATAGCTCTAAATCTTCCTTTAAATTTTGTGCTTTAGGCACATCCGTTGTTAATAATGTTTTTGTCTTTTGTGTTTGTTCTTTCAATTGCTGAATACCTAATGAAACTTTTTCAACAATACTATTGAACCCCTGAATTGCTGGCGTTACACTTGCACTAATATTTTTAAGAGAGTTCAAACGAATATTTAAGCGCCAGCAAAAACCAATAGCACAAAACAAAAGCAAAATCATTATACTGTCAAGTAAGAATGTTTCTATCATGATGATTCCCTTTTCCTTTTATAAAGTTCTTCGATACTAATCGCTACATTTCCAGATTTTTGACCAACTTTTCCAAGCCCTAAATCATAGCTTCCACATTTTAGCGCAACAGGTGCCGTTGGAGATGAATTTATAGAAAATTGGGAACCTACTTTCCACTTCAAGACTTCCCTTAAAGACAAAGTTTGATCAGGAAGAACAGCCTCAATAGGAAAATTTGTATCCCAAAGCTGAGATGCCAAGTGATTTTCCCATAAAGTATCACGTCCAAATTTCTCGCCCATATAACTTTGCGATAAATTATCTTTAATAGGGTCAATCATCACATAAGGTAATATGATGTCAATTAAACCACCACGTTCTTTGTCCATACTGATGTCAAGTTTACTTATAATTGCCGTCGTATTGTTTTTTGCAATTGCTGCAAAGTGTGGATTTGTTTCAATACGATTAAATTCAAAATCCAGTTTACACACAGGTTCAAATGCTTTGGTCAAATCTTCCATGATAATGCTTATGGTTCTAGATAGCAGTAACTGTTCTATTGTTGTAAATGGACGATTTTGTATCTGCAAAGACTTTCCGCTACTGTTGCCAAGTAAAACATCAATAATTGAATAAATCATTCGTGAATTTATGTAAACTAATCCTAAATTCCCCCATTTTTTTTCTTTAAAAACACCAATCATTGTTGGCATGGTTATACTGTTAATATAAGGACCAAAACGCACAGCAGATATTTCATTTAAAGAGACATCCACATTATCAGCAGTCAAATTTCTAAGTGAGGTAGACATAAAGCGAATAAGTCTATCAAAAACAACTTCCAACATTGGCAAACGCTGATAACTAACTTGATCACCACACATAATGCCTATTGCTGATGATACAGCCGCTTCACTGTTGTGTTTTTTGCCTGTTTGCGTTGCCGCTTTTTTCTGGGAGGGTTTGGCTGTTTTTTTATCTGTCATAATTATCTAATATAAAATTTTTGAACAAGCACATCTGTCACGCTAAAGGGTGCGACAACACGGTTAATTCTAATTAACATTTCTTGGCTCACACGTTCTATGCCTGCCATGCCTTCCAAGTCAGAAACATCCATTTCACGTAAAAATGTATGGAATTGATCCTGTATCATAGGTATAAAATGATTGACATTTTTTCGAACATTTTCATTTTCTAATGCAAGAACAAAAGATGCCGTTAATGTGCGCGAACGACTGCTTGTCTTTTTAAGGTTTATTGTAAGCTCTGGAATAGGCAAATAAGTCACAGATTTTGCCTTCAGCACTTCCGCAGCATTTTTTTCACTATCTGGATTTACGTCACCCATCATTAGGTCAAAAAGAGAGGTGAAAAATAAAACACCTAATAATGCACATGAAGACACAACAACACCAAAAATGATAAAAAGCTTCTTATGGCTTTTTTCAGGCTTATGACGCCCCCCCTCAGTGCTTTGCCCTGCTAATAATGGGTCAGTAACAGTTGCTTCTTCATTGTCCTTAGCCTTTTTATTTTCTTTTTCGGTTACTTTTTCTTTGTCTTTTTGCATTTTTTACACTAGGCAGAATCGCTCTCTACCTTTAGGATCGACGAATTATATTAAAAAACCCTTAACATTTTATATAAAATAGACTTATTATATAAATATAAATTTTAATAATTGAGTTTGACAAGATGGCTATTCAAACACTACAAGTAGATCAGGTGGATCTCAAAATATTATCAGAACTTCAAAAAAATGCATCCCTTTCTAATAGAGAGATTGCAAAACTTGTTGGCATATCTTTACCGTCATGCCTACGCCGTACAAAAGAATTAAAAAATAATTTTTTTTTGACTGGCGCTCATGCAAACATTAATGGTTCTTTACTGAACTTAGATCTTATTATTTATTGCGATGTCACTCTAGAAAAACACACGCATGAAGATTTGATTCATTTTCAAAAATCAATGCATACCCTAACATGCGTTCGTGAATGCCATATGGTTACAGGTACATCTGATTTCTTACTAAAAATCATCGTACCGGATATGAACGCTTATACCACTTATCTAACTCAATACTTAACCTCAAATAATAATATAAAGAGCGTTCAATCTCGCATGCTTGTACTAACAAGTAAAAAAGAGCCTGGCCTGCCTATTGACTTGCTACTTTCACCATATAAAAATTCTGTTCATCGCAATAAAGCAAGAATTGCATAAGAAAGTTTCTAGTTTTTTAGCAGCCTCATTACCAATTAAATTTGGGATAGAAAAACACGTTAAAATCTATATAGCCAAGGGATAGCGTAATATGAATTAAAAAATCACGCACCAAAAAAAACAATATTTTCCCATCAAGAAAAAAACTTATACTGAGCCTCCCGTTTGGTTACATTAACAAAAAAATATTGAACCCAAAAAGCGCTCCTATATTTTAGGTCTATGAAGCGCCTTTTATATCATCAAAGAAATTTTTAACTTTGGTAAAAAAGCCAGACGACTGGGGGCTATTGCTATTGCCTTTTTCAAGATCTTTAAATTGCGTTAATAAATCTTTTTGTTTTTGATTTAAGTGAACGGGGGTCTCTACCTTTATTTCTACAATCAAGTCACCCCTATAAGCGCTTTTAATCGCTGACATGCCCTTATGGCGCAAGCGCAGCTGCGTTCCACTCTGCGTACCTTCAGGAATGGTTAAAGCGACAGCTTTACTATCAATGGCTGGCAAATCAATACTACCACCCATTGCAGCCGTTACCATTGAAATAGGCACTGAACAATATAAGTCTTTTTCTGCACGTTTGAAAAATTTATGTGGTTTAACCGTAATATAAACGTACAAATCACCTTTGCCGCCCCCACGAAGACCTGCCTCACCTTCGCCTGTCATGCGAATACGTGTACCATTATCAACGCCAGCAGGAATTTTAACTTCTAGGTTTTTTTGTTGGCGTGTACGCCCTTGGCCGTGGCATGGTTTACATGGATCAGAAATTGTTTTACCAAGACCGTCACATGTTTGGCAGGTGCGCTCCATTGTAAAAATTCCTTGCTGAAAGTGAACAGCCCCGTGCCCTTTACATGTTTGACAGTTAATTGTTTTAGAATCTTTAGATCCACCAGATCCCTTGCAAGAACTACATACATCATTTGTCACAAATTGAATTTTTTCAGACAAACCCTCAAAAGCTTGCTCTAATGTTATTTGTAAATCATACCTAATATCTGAACCACGCAGTTTCTCAGGAGCTGAATTGAAACCACTTTGACCGCCGCCAAAACCACCAAATCCACGTAACATTTCCTCAAAAATAGAATTGGCATTAAAGTCTCCACCACCTTGATGGAAACCACCAAAACCACCACCGCGCCCCATACCTGCATTTTGATCAAAAGCAGCATGGCCGTATTGATCGTAAGCGGCACGCTTTTGTTCGTCAGATAAGATTTCATAGGCTTCTGTCATCGATCTAAATTTATCTTCAGCTACCTTGTCGTTAGGATTACGATCAGGATGATATTTCATTGCATTCTTACGGTATGCTTTTTTAATTTCATCTTTAGATGCAGTCTTGCTGACATTTAACAATTGATAGAAGTCTTGCTTTGACATGATATTTTAAACCTATTAATTTTATTCTTTTACATATGATATAAAAAAAGGGACAAACATACAAACTGCATGCAGCCCCTTTTATATTATTACCTTAAATAACTAACCTTTTTTCTGTTCATCAAGATCCACATAGTCAGCATCTACTGTATTTTCATTAGATTGCTTATCGGCTGAAGGTGTATCTTTATCGGCTTGTGCACTCGCTTGTGATGCTTTATACATTGCTTCACCAAGCTTCATAGAAGACTGCATTAAGGCATCAAGCTTTTCTTTAATCACATCATGGTCTTCAGATTCTAAAGATTCTTTCAATGTTTTTATATCGTTTTCAATAGCTGTTTTTTCTTCTTCAGAAATTTTATCACCATTTTCAGATAAACTTTTTTCTGTGCTATGAAGCATAGAATCAGCTTGGTTCTTAACATCAATTAATTCTTTACGTTTTTTATCTTCTTCTGCGTGTGATTCAGCGTCTTTCACCATCTTTTCAATATCATCATCGGATAGTCCACCAGATGCCTGAATTGTAATATGTTGTTTTTTGTTCGTCGCCTTATCCATTGCAGACACTTCAACGATTCCATTTGCATCAATATCAAATGTTACTTCAATTTGCGGTGTGCCACGTGGTGCTGGTGGAATTTCGTCTAAGTTAAACTCACCAAGAGACTTGTTATGCGCTGCAATTTCACGCTCCCCTTGAAAAACTTTAATTGTAACAGCTGGTTGGTTATCATCGGCTGTTGAAAATGTTTGTGATTTACGTGTTGGAATTGTTGTATTACGGTCAATTAAACGCGTGAAGACACCGCCTAATGTTTCCAAACCAAGTGATAGTGGAGTCACATCAAGCAAAACAACATCTTTAACATCACCTTGAAGAACACCACCTTGAATTGCGGCACCAATTGCAACAACTTCATCAGGGTTTACACCACGGTGCGGCTCCTTACCAAAAAATGCTTTTACAGTTTCAAAGATTTTTGGCATACGTGTTTGACCACCAACCATAATAACTTCATCAATATCTGATGCCTTAAGACCAGCATCTTTTAATGCAGCTTCACAAGGTGCAATTGTTCTTTTGATATAGTCTTCTACTAAAGCTTCTAATTTTGCACGTGTGATTTTAACATTTAAATGCTTTGGACCAGAGGCATCAGCCGTAATAAAGGGCAGGTTGACTTCTGTCTGCTGTGAAGATGACAGTTCAATTTTTGCTTTTTCCGCTGCTTCTTTTAAACGCTGCAAAGCTAATTTGTCTTTTAGTAAATCAACACCACTGTCTTTTTTAAATTCAGCTACGATATATTCAATAATGCGCATATCGAAATCTTCACCACCAAGGAACGTATCACCGTTTGTAGATTTTACTTCAAAGACGCCGTCCCCAATTTCAAGAACAGAAACATCAAATGTTCCACCACCGAGATCGTAAACAACAATTGTACCAGAGGATTTTTTTTCTAAGCCGTATGCAAGCGCAGCTGCAGTTGGTTCGTTAATAATACGTTTAACATCAAGACCTGCAATTTTACCAGCATCTTTTGTCGCTTGACGTTGCGAATCGTTAAAGTAAGCAGGAACGGTAATCACCGCTTCAGTTACTTTTTGACCTAAGAAAGATTCGGCTGTCTCTTTCATTTTTTGCAAAATACCGGCACTGATTTGGCTTGGCGATTGTTTTTCGCCGCGCACATCAACCCAGGCGTCGCCATTGTCAGACCTTACAATTTTATAAGGAACAAGATCCATATCTTTTTTGGTTAAAGGATCGTCAAAACGACGACCAATCAAGCGCTTAATCGCAAAAAATGTATTTTCTGGATTTGTTACAGCTTGACGCTTTGCCGGCTGCCCCGCCAATTTTTCACCAGATTCTGTGACAGCAACCATAGAGGGTGTTGTTCTAGCACCTTCTGCATTTTCAATAACGACAGCTTTACCGCCATCCATTACAGACACGCAAGAGTTTGTTGTTCCAAGGTCAATACCTATAATTTTACCCATGAAGATCTCCTAGTTTTTAAATTTATTCTGAGTGCACCTGAAATTAGCAGTCTGCACACGACTCTGCTAATACTATAACCAATTATTTTTAGACATTCAAGTTATTGTGCATTTTTTTCCTAAAGAAATAGAAAAAAATTCTCTAATATGCCTAACACAAGGTAAATTCTGGATATTCTTTGCAATTTTATTAAGAATGAAAACATAAATACAATAAGGTTAATAACTTTGTTGAAATGTCACTTCAATGAGTGTTAAGTCGTCACTTAATGCTAATTTTTCATTTTTGTCATCTAGTTTTTTTTCAACATAGGGAATCACAGGTTGACCATCTAACGTTTTAAAAAAATGATGAATATCATCATCATCAAAACTAAAACCAAGATCGTCTAAACATTCCCAAAGCAAATCGCTGTAAAGCAATAAAGAAGTATCTTTATCAAATTTAACAGATCTTTCTGCGTACTTTATCCCTGTCTCAATACCCAGGGGTAAACCAGAACTGTCACCTAATGTTATTTTTTTTGTTTTTTTGTTATAAAATATGGGAGACGTACTTCCGGCTGCAGCGTAAGTAAACGTGTTATGGCGTATGTCAACAACGCCGTATAAAAATGTGGCAAAATTACCAACTGCAAGCAGGTTTTTTAGTTTGTTATTTAAGGTTTGCAATAACAAACTGGGTGTAAATTGGTTTTTTTCCTGATCTTTTATTAATGTATGAATACGAAATGTGCTAAGCGCTGCATGTAATCCTTTGCTGACAAAGTCACAAATCCATACACCAAAACGATGCTCATCTAAGGGTAATATCCCCCATAAATCTCCGCTCAAATATTGGCACGGTTTAAATAAGTACCCAACTTTTACTTGATATTTTTTTTGAATTTCTGTCAGAACTTTTTTCTGTGGCATTAAAGAGTATTGCAAACTTAAAGCGCTACGTATGTCACCTTTCATCATGCATTCAAAATTTTTTAATCGTTTCAATTCTTGCGCATTATGAATATGAAAGATCAGCCTAGACTTTAGTTCATTTGCACGCACGCAGGGTTCAATATAGTCAGAAATATTATGCATCCATGCTTCTTCTCGTGCTGAATAATTATCACTATACATAACGATTGCAAGCTCTGTTTGAGAGAAATGTTGACGTATTTGCGCTAACAACTTTATCGCATTTTTACCAGGGTTAACGTCATGCACAATCACAAGATCTGGTCGTTCATCTTGAATCTCGTCCATTAAATCACCGTCACAGTCTATGCACGTAATATTCATAAAAGACAGATTTGTCAAAATTTTAGAAAGGTTGCAAATATTTGTTTGATGATTGCAAACTATTAAAATAGATGCATCCTGTGGCTTTGTTTGCTGGTATGCCATAATAATACTAATGCTCTATTAGAAAAATTGTATCAAACTTACCCAATTCCAGCATTTTTCCAACTTGCCCCTGCGGGCTTTTTATCGTGATTTGCACCTTATGTCTAAAGGCTTTATCACGGGCCATGAGTAACATACCCATCCCAGCAGAATCTATAAAATCTAACTCTGATAAATCAATAATACATTGTTGGTTTTCATGTTCCCCAACAGCGTTGGTAATATAATTAAAATTATTATAATCAGTGTAAGTAAGGCGCCCTTTGATGGTAATATGAAGATTTCCTAGTGTACTATCGATAGCATATTTCATAGAAACCCCTTGTGATTGTTTATTCATATTGATAGCACATATTTGATTTTAACATTATAAAGCTTTACATTTGGTTAATATTTACAAATAAGTTATCAGCTAAATTTAAAATCTGTCATCCAATATTTGACATTTTGTTCAAACCAGCATGATACAGATAATTTTTTACAGATTTTTCACAGTGTGATATAATTTTACCATATACACTCATTGTAATTTTTATTTTGGTACAGAAAAAAAATACAGAAGTATCTAATCAGCTTTTAATAGAAGCTTATGAAAAAATGCTTTTAATTCGGCGTTTTGAAGAACGCTGTGGCCAGCTTTATGGTATGGGGCTTATTGGTGGTTTTTGTCATCTTTATATTGGGCAAGAAGCGGTTGTTATGGGGCTACAATTGTCACAACAACCACAAGATACCGTCATTACATCTTACCGTGATCATGCACATATGATTGCATGCAATATGGACCCACGTGGCATTATGGCCGAACTTACTGGACGTGCATCAGGTTATTCCAAGGGCAAAGGCGGTTCAATGCATATGTTTTCTAAAGAAAAGAAATTCTTTGGGGGTCATGGTATTGTTGGTGCACAAGTTTCGCTTGGAACAGGCCTTGCTTTTGCGCATCAGTACAAAAAAGATAATGGTGTTTGTGTTGCTTATATGGGTGATGGCGCTGCTAACCAAGGCCAGGTCTATGAATCTTTAAATATGGCAAGCCTTTGGAATTTACCGATCGTTTATGTGGTTGAAGATAATGAATACGCTATGGGAACTTCCACCAAACGCCACGCAGCTGACACAGACTTTACGAAACGTGGAGATGCTTACGGCCTTGCTACTAAAAAAGTAAATGGTATGGATTTTGTTGAAATATATGAAGCGGGCCTTTGGGCATTAGAACATGCGCGCACAAAAGGCCCTGTTTTACTTCACGTAAAAACGTATCGTTACCGGGGGCATTCTATGTCTGATCCAGCAAATTATCGCAGTAAAGATGAAGTAAATGAGATTAAAATTAACAATGACCCTATCCAACGCGTTAAAACATTAATTGAAGAAAAAAAATTAATGTCAGCAGAGGACTTTAAGGCATTAGATGCAAAAATTAAAGACATTATGCTAGATACAGTTGAATTTGCAAAAACAAGCCCGGAACCAGAGGAACACGAATTGTATACAGATATTTTGGTGGAGGCTTAAATGATGAAAACATTAACCGTACGCGAAGCCTTGAACGAAGCAATGGTTGAAGAAATGACACGCGATGAATCTGTTTTTTTAATGGGGGAAGAAGTCGCTGAATATAACGGTGCCTATAAAGTAAGCCAAGGGTTGCTTGATAAATTTGGCAACAAGCGGGTTATTGACACCCCTATTACAGAACATGGCTTTGCCGGTGTTGGCGTAGGCTCTGCATTTTTAGGGTTAAAACCAATTGTGGAATTTATGACGTTCAACTTTTCAATGCAGGCCATCGACCAAATCATAAATTCGGCCGCCAAAACGCTTTATATGTCTGGCGGACAATTAGGATGTCCTATTGTTTTTCGCGGACCAAACGGTGCAGCGTCTCGTGTGGGGGCCCAACACTCTCAATGTTTTGCTAGCTGGTATGCACATTGTCCTGGTCTAAAAGTTGTGAGCCCTTATGATGCAGCTAGTGCAAAAGGTTTGTTAAAGTCAGCCATTCGTGACCCAAATCCAGTTGTGTTTTTAGAACACGAACTGATGTATGGCCAATCTTTTGATGATGTACCCGACAATACAGAACATTTAGTTCCAATTGGAAAAGCTGCCATCGTTCGCGAAGGAACAGATGTTACCATTACAGCATTTTCCATGATGGTTGGTTACGCAATGAAAGCCGCAGAAATTTTAGCGGAACAAGGTATATCTGCAGAAGTTATAGATCTTAGAACCATACGCCCCCTTGATACACAGACAATTATAAATTCTGTAAAAAAAACCAACAGAATTGTAAGCGTTGAAGAAGGTTGGCCTTTTGCTGGTATCGGGTCAGAAATTTGCATGTTGATTTGTGAACAAGCATTTGATTATCTGGACGCAGAACCCAAACGTGTTTGTGCAAAAGATGTACCCCTACCCTATGCTGCTAACTTAGAAAAACTTGCCTTACCGCATACCAATGATATTATAAATGCCGTAAAAACTGCTTGCTACAAGGCCTAGATCCGAATAAAACAGTATGCGATAAAATAATTCAGCGTAAAGGGGAAGGTATAGCCTTTTGGGCGCGTGAAGGTATAGCCTTTTGGGCGCGTGAAGGTATAGCCTTTTGGGCGCGTATTGTTTATGATGTTTTATGTGTTTCATATCAATAGGTAAGTCGTTCATGTCGATTTCAAAAGATTTAGTTCAGTCTATAAAATCATGGCCCTTTGAAGAGGCACGAAAAATTTTTCAGCATGTAAACGGCACAACACCAGATAAAGGATATATATTACTTGAAACTGGTTATGGCCCCTCTGGATTACCGCATATTGGCACTTTTGGCGAAGTCGCTAGAACGTGTATGGTGCGTCATGCGTTACAACAAATGACAGAAATTCCAACACGCCTATTTTCTTTTTCAGATGATATGGATGGCTTTCGTAAAGTACCAACAAATCTTCCCAATCAAGATATGCTAGCGCAACATCTTGGAAAACCGCTAACGATGGTCCCAGATCCTTACGGTGAATGTGAAAGTTTAGGTCACTACAATAATAGAATGCTGCGTCGTTTTCTTGATTCTTTCAATTTTGATTATGAATTTCAAAGTTCCTCAGATTGGTATAAATCAGGAAAATTTGATGATGTATTAAAGTCGATCATAGATCATTATGATGCAATCATGGATGTTATTTTGCCAACACTTGGTCCAGATCGCCGTGCAACATATAGCCCTTTTCTACCAATTTGCCCAACAACAGGTGTTGTATTGCAAGTACCCGTTATAGAACGTAAATTAGATAGCCATACAATCGTCTATAAAGACCCAAAAACTGAAAAATTAGTTGAAGTTCCTGTTACAGGTGGCAACGTCAAATTACAATGGAAAGTCGATTGGGGAATGCGCTGGGCTGCTTTTAATGTGGACTATGAAATGTCTGGAAAAGATTTAATTGATTCTGTTAAATTATCTAGCAAAATCTGTCGTATATTAGGAAAAAAGGCGCCTGTCAATTTAACATACGAACACTTTTTAGATGAAGACGGACAAAAAATTTCCAAATCGAAAGGAAACGGCTTAACAATTGATGAATGGCTAAAATACGCGCCAACAGAAAGCTTAAGCTATTACATGTATCAAACCCCAAAGCGTGCAAAACGGTTATTCTTTGATGTGATTCCTAAAAATGTTGATGAATATTTAACACAAGTTTCTAAGTATTCAAATCAAGATGACGTAAAACGCATTGAAAACCCCGTTTGGCATATTCATCACGGCAAGCCATCCACGCCTGAAAGTGGCTTAAGCTTTGGCATTTTATTAAACCTTGCGTCTGTTTGTAATACAGAAGATAAATCTGTTTTATGGAGCTTTGTTGAAAAATACATAAAAGGCGCAACGCCTGAAGCCATGCCTTTTTTAGACAAGCTTATTGGTCATGCACTTACGTATTATCAGGACTTCATTAAACCCAAAAAGAAATTTAAAGAACCAAGTGAAGTAGACCAAAAGGCAATAACCCAACTGAAAGAGGGTTTAATTGCGTTACCTAAAAATGCAGAAGTTGAAACTATTCAAGCACTGGTTTTTGAAGTCGGCAAACAACACGCATATGAAAGCTTACGCGATTGGTTTAAAAGCTTATATGAAGTATTACTAGGCCAAACTGAAGGACCACGCATGGGGTCATTCATTGCACTATACGGCATCGATAATATGATTGCCTTAATGAAAAAAAAGGGACTTTAAGTACGGCAGCCTCTACTTATTGGCTATCGGTTAATTACGTCTATAGAATTAAACACCAATTAAAAGATTACCAACAGCATTTAAGGTGGAAGAAAATTAAGTAAGCTGGTTATTAAGACAGATACAGTGCAATTGCTGTTAAAGGCAGTATGCTTGAAAAAACTTTAATATTTAATCCGTTTTATGTTCCTAAAAACATGATCTATAATTCTGCATTTATTGTGGTTATTTTTGAACCTTAATGCTGTTGATGTGTATATCTGTAATTGGCCATTTATGTGTAAAATGTTTTTTGTACACATAAAGCATTCTTTTTTTTATGGTATCTTTATTTGGTGGTTCATGTGCACACCATAGAAAATTAAGTGCGTAATACAAATCTTTAAATATGTAATGATAAATGTAGGGTACATTAAATTTAGCAAGAACCCAGCTGTCTTCTTGAACCTCCAAGGTACAGTTAATCGTCACAGTATGATAGGGATGCAAACTATGAAAAATAGGTATTTTAAACTCTGTTAAGCTTAAAAATGGTTTTTCGGGCTGTATAAATTCTTTTTTATCATGTAGTTTTTTTTTTGTTGTGCCACTCAAATTGGCGGGAGCCATAAAAAACAGAATGGAAAGTAAACCACAAAAAAAATGTTTTATAAAGTTTATATAAGATGCAACAAACACGAAATCCATAACAAAAAAAGTGTCATACTTATAGCATACAGTACGTACTTTAATATTTCGTTAATGGAGCGGGCGAAGGGATTCGAACCCTCGACCCCAACCTTGGCAAGGTTGTGCTCTACCCCTGAGCTACGCCCGCTAAAACATTTCTGTTAA
>Ga0051987_10000490_pt1 | contig 21762 bp, 20 predicted proteins | sample CryGey08umfilter_2_FD_58083 | JGI IMG/M metagenome (GOLD analysis project Ga0051987, IMG submission 58083) | Groundwater microbial communities from aquifer in Utah, USA - Crystal Geyser 4/10/14 0.8 um filter | ecosystem: Environmental > Aquatic > Deep subsurface > Groundwater | place: USA: Utah... | reverse complement strand
ACGAAAGAACGAGCACTGCTACAGCTCGTTCTTGGTGGCTAACTCAACAATTACCCTATCTAACCCACCAGTCTACGTAGATGAAGGTTCTATCCGGAACGGAGAAGTAAATTACCCTCTCCATTCCTTCTCTTCTCCCGGCGGAAATGGCGGTAGGTCGTAGCAGCCGTATTTTTCCATACGTTCGGCGGTCTTTCCTAACATCTCGCCGATGCGGACCAGAACGGACCTATGCTGGTCGTCCCGTCCTAAGTCGTATTCTTCGTTATAGGTTTGGTTGACTAACCATTTGGTTATCCTGACTGCTTCTATTGATAGGTCATTGAGGAACGAGATGGCTTCCTCGAGTTTGACCTCGCTCACGATCGAAGACAGTGCGGCCCAGGCTGCACCGACGATCTCTTCCTCCTCGCTCATGTCGCAGGCGATTCTAAGCATTGTTCCTAGCAAGGGATAGTAGGTTTTTCCCTTGGCTTGGACTATGGCTTGGAGTCTGAGCTTGGGGTGACATTCGGGTTGAGTGAACCGAGTGATTATCGAGAGCATGTTCGGTTCGTGCAGTACCGCCCCGGCAATTCTAATGACCCGCTCAAGGCCGTCGAGGTTTTCCGGTTTGGTCCAGTTACCCGAGCCCGTTTCTTGCTCTATCAGTTTCAAGAAATGCTGATAGAGCCAGGAGGTCAGCGGTTCCGGATCGATCCGGTTGCGGATTCGGAGCAGGGCGTTTAGGGCCTTGGTCCCGACGTTCGGATCTCTCGAGTCCGCCAGCTGGACCAGTACATCGATCGCTTGGGGTGTCTCGGGTCCGGCCAGGTCGCCCAACTCGAAGATCTGGTCTTTTTTAGGGTATGCGGACTGCGCCGTAAAGGTTAGTATCCTGATAATTAGGCGAACTCGGTCCCTTCTCTGTATGTCCGTCATCTTGGACGATCCAGCGGTATATGTCTTTTGCTCTGACATCACACTTTCCCTTCAGCCTCTTTCGGCTGTCAATGAACCGGATCAAGGTTAGCTGGCCGTTGGCAGCGAGTCAAGATTATATACTTGTCCAACGACGAGCCTCGGCCGTCGGTGGGGGCTAGGCCATCTGATGAAGAATCGTTTTTGCGATTAATGTCGCTCTCAAAAACCGACCGTCCGGACCGCCTTCGGCCACTTCACAGAACCTGTCCGACGTGCTACTCTGGCTACGCTCAAAGGGCAACGGAATGCCGGGCGCACCGGCTGAATTCTCTTTAGTATTAGCGGCAGTGTCGGCTGCACATCCTGATTCCACTGAGTCAGGATTTTGTACGGCTTTCCATCCATCCAAAGAAAAGAAAAGACTATGATCATCACCTGGCTAGGATATTCCTGTTTCAAGATCGAGATTCAGAACCGTGACAGCAAGGTCTCGGTGGTAACCGATCCGTTTTCGGCCGAAGGTAAGGTACGCCTGCCGCGCAGCCTGACGGCCGAGATCGTGACTGTGAGCCATGATTCGCCGCGGCATAACGCCGTTTCCGAAGTTGACGGCAAGCCGTTCGTCGTCTCCGGCCCGGGTGAATATGAGGTCAAGGACGTCTCCGTGATCGGAATGCCGACCTTTTACGAGGAGTTGGACGGCAAGCGGAGCGGCGTAAACACCGTCTACTGCCTGACAGCCGAGAACCTGCATCTGGTTCATCTTGGTGACCTGAAGCATCTGCTCGACGACGCGGATCTTAAGGACTTGAGCGATATCGACATCCTGTTTGTGCCGGTCGGCGGCGGCGACGGACTCGACGCCAAGCGGGCCGCCGAAGTGGTGGCCCAGATCGAGCCGCGCGTAGTCATCCCTATGAACTACCTGTCCGGCAAGTTGGGTGAGGGGCTGCAGGGAGTCGAACCGTTCCTGAAGGCCATGGGCGTCTCCGAACCGGAGACCGTCAGCAAGCTGAAGATCGTCGAGCGCGACCTGCCGCAGGAGGAGACCAGGGTGATCGTAATCGAACCGTAATGACCGACCGGCGCAAAGATGACGGACTGAGCGAGGACGGTCGGCGGGTCGCCATGATCGTAGCCGTTGCGTTGACTATGGTTTTTGTCGTCGGCGCCTGGCTTTGGCTCCTGCCGTCGCAGCTCGGCGGCTTTTCCGATGCCGGTTCCGGCGACGGACAGGCCGACTGGAAGTCGATGCGCGACAGTCTGGGCGACGAGGCGACCGATTTCAGGGAATCGCTAGACACGTTGAGCTCCAGGATGAATTATACTCAGCTATCCGATGATCAGGCCGCCGATGCTGGGCCGCCGGACACCGCAACGATCGTCGAACGCCTGCAGGAGAAGCTAGATGCCGTCGAATCCGGAACGGCCGTCGATGAGGACCAGAAATAGACAATCAATCCGAACAACATGCCACCACGCAAGAGGTTACAGAGCAAGAAAAGAGGTCAGTCCGAACTGCCGATTGACGGGCCGGTCGCGGCTAACGTCGTATCTCGTCCGATCAGCGACGAGATGCAGGATTCGTATTTGGACTACGCCATGTCGGTCATCATGACCCGTGCGCTGCCAGACGTCCGGGACGGACTCAAGCCGGTACATCGGCGCATCCTTTACGCCATGTGGAAGATCGGCCTCAAGCCGAACGTCAAGTTCAGGAAGTCAGCCACCGTAGTCGGTGAAGTGCTCGGTAAGTACCACCCGCACGGCGACTCGGCGGTATACGACTCGCTGGTCCGCATGGCCCAGTACTTCAGCATGCGCCATATGCTGGTGCACGGTCAGGGCAACTTCGGCTCGATGGACGGCGACTCGGCGGCCGCCATGCGCTACACCGAATGTAAGCTGGCCGGCATCTCCGAGGAGGTGCTGACCGACATCGAGCGCGACACCGTCGATTTCGTGCCGAACTACGACGGCGAGCACAAGGAACCGACTGTCCTGCCGTCCAAGATTCCGAACCTGCTCCTGAACGGTACGGTGGGCATCGCGGTCGGCATGGCCACCAGCATTCCGCCGCACAATCTGGTCGAGCTCTGTGAGGCCATAGATCTACTGATCGAGAATCCCGAGGCTACGGTCGAGGACCTGATGGCGCACGTCAAGGGACCGGACTTTCCGACCGGCGGCATCATCTACGACACCAAGGCCATCGCCCAGGCGTACCTGACCGGCCGCGGCGGCATCGTCATGCGGGCCAAGACCGATATTGTCGAGGATAAGTCGGGTCAGTTCCGGATCATCGTCAGCGAGATTCCGTACATGGTCAACAAGGCCACGCTGCTCGAGAAGATTGCGGCTCTGGTCCAGACCAAGAAGATCGACGGCATTCGGGACCTGTGCGACGAGTCGTCGAAGGAGGGCGTTCGGGTCGTGATCGAGCTGAAGAAGGATGCCTATCCGAAGAAGGTGCTCAACCGGCTGTTCCATCTCACTCCGCTGCAGGACACTTTCCATGTGAACCTGATGGCCCTGGTCGACGGGCTGCAGCCGCGGGTGTTGAACCTGAAGAGTACGCTCGAATATTTCATCGAGCATCGCAAGCAGGTGATCCGTCGGCGCACCGAGTTCGACCTGGCCAAGGCCAAGGCCCGGGCCCATGTGCTCGAAGGCCTGAAGATCGCGCTCGACAACCTGGACCAGGTGATCAAGACCATTCGGGCGTCCTACGACCGCGACGAGGCCAAGCAGAACCTGATCAAGAAGTTCAAGCTGAGCGAGATTCAGGCCGATGCGATCCTCGAGATGAAGCTGCATTCGCTCGCCAACCTGGAGCGGAAGAAGGTCGACGACGAGTTCAAGGAGAAGATGAAGCTGATCAAGGAGCTGGAGTCGATCTTGTCTTCGGCCAAGCGGGTGCTTCAGATCGTCAAGGACGAGACGACGGCCATCAAGGACAAGCACGGTGAGCCGCGTCGCACCCAGGTCGTGCCGCATGGGGTCAAGGAGTTTGCGCAGGAGGACCTCATTCCGAACGAGTCGACCATCGTCATAATCACTCAGGACGGCTACATCAAGCGTCTGCCACCGGACACGTTCCGGACGCAGATTCGCGGCGGCAAGGGCATCACCGGACTCAAGACCAAGGAAGAGGACATCGTCACCGACCTGTTCGCCACGACCACCCACGCGGACATGTACTTCTTCACCACTCGCGGTCGGATGTTCAAGCTGAAGGCCTACGACGTTCCGCAGACCACCCGTACTTCGCGCGGTCAGGCCATGGTCAACTTCCTGCAGCTCGCGCCAAACGAGAAGGTGTCGGCCGTGCTGTCGAGCGAGGTCTTCTCCGGCTACAAATATCTGCTAATGGCGACGTCCAAAGGCACGGTCAAGAAGACGGTCATTTCCGAGTTCGCCAACATCCGCAGCAACGGCCTGATCGCCATCAAGCTCAACGACAGCGATACGCTGAAGTGGGTCAGGACCACCAACGGCGAGGAGGACGTGATGATGGTCACCAGGAGCGGCCAGTCGATCCGGTTCTCGGAGAAGAACATCCGGCCGATGGGGCGTGTGGCCGCCGGCGTGCGCGGCATCAAGTTCAAGGGCGGCGACGCAGTCGTCGGTATGGACGTAGTTCCGGCCAAGGTCGCGAGCGGCAAGCTGAACGTGCTGATGGTTTCGGCCAACGGCTACGGCAAGCGCACCGACGTCAGCGAGTATCGGATCCAGGGACGTGGAGGCAGCGGCATTCGAACCGCGCACGTGACCAAGAAGATCGGCGAGGTCGTCAGCGGGATGGTCGTGAACAACGCCGACGACAGCGACCTGATGGTGGTCTCGACCAAGGGACAGATCATCCGCGTGCCGCTCAACACGGTCAGTAAACTGGGACGCGACACCCAGGGAGTCAGGGTCATGACCTTCAAGCAGGCGGGGGATTCTGTGTCGTCCGTGACGTTGGTGTAGCTGCACACTCTGGTACGGGCGCGCTGCACTTGGTTTCCTTCGTTCCTGGCTCGTCGTACCTCCTAGTACGACTCGCGTCGTCATTCTGTCCAACCAAGCACATCGCATTCCGTCCAGAGTCTGCCCGGAGCAATGAAGGAAAAATTCGTGTCAGACCGGAACTGCAACCCTCCTTAATTTGTCATCCCGGAATCCGAACGACAGCGAGGATATCCGGGATCCAGGAAATAGTATGAAAAAACATCTTTTCACTTTCGGTCTGATCTGCGGTTTCGCATTCGTTGGGGCGGGCTGCCTATCCACGTCACCATCTGAGTTTCCTCTGTCGACATCGACCAGAGCGTGACACTGGAGCTTAAAGTCCTGTCCCTTTCCCTGTCGGCCGGCCGTCATCACTGACGGTCGGTTTCGTTTCTGGCGTCGGCGCGAACAATCGCCTACCATGATGGTATTGAATTTGAAACTCATATCGTTATGACCCTTAAGGAAAGATCCGTCACTTTTTTTCGCGCTGTACTCAGGAGCTGCTACGACCTGGAGTTTTATCGTCGGGTGCGTGTCGGTACTGTCGGTGCGGCGTTGCGTTATGCAGTAGCCTTCTATTTGCTGTTGACTCTGGTGTTCGGACTGACGGTCGTGTTGCCTGGGGCGTTGCATCTGTCCCGCGTGACCAGCGACGGTATCGGCGACTGGCTGCCGCCAGAGTCGAGTTTCGAGATCAGTCACGGACAGTTCGGCACCAACCTGCCGCCGGGGACCGAGTTCGACCTTGGTGACGTGGAATTGGTGATGGATCAGACCGTGGAAGGACGTGAATTCCCCCTGTTCTTCGACGACCGCACCGGGGCGCTCATTGGTCGCGACTCGATTTTTGCGCAGCGATCAGACGGACGGCGCGAGGTTACTCCGCTTTCCGATCTGCCGGACTTCTCCGTGACCCGGGAGGAGATGCAGTCGACCGTGGCCGCCTGGAAATGGCCGATTGTCGGCATTGCGTTGGTTTTGGTCATGATGTTCAAGTTCGTATTCGGTCTACTGGTTCTGGCGACCGACGTCGTTGTGGTTTCGTTGCTGGCCCTACTCCTCGGTCGGATTCTCCGTCTGAAGTTGACCTATTCGCAGTGGCTGGCTGTCGGCCTGCATGCCGTCACCCTGCCCACGCTGATCGACTACGTTTTTGGGCTATTTTCGCTTCAGGTGCCGTTCGCCTCGACGGTCGTGTTCCTGATGTTTATGCTGGCCGTAGCTATGGATGAGCGGTCCAGACCGACCGTTTCCGGCCAGACCAGTCTTGACCTCAGCCATTGACACCCTTTAATATCTACGCTATTTTTAAGGCGCTTTCGGTCGTGGTTCTTTGAACCCGACCGTCAGGCCACAAGTTTTCACTAAGGAAAGTAACGCTAAATATGGCCCTTCCAGGACACAGGAGAACCAGCTCGCACAAGCGAAGGAGAGCATCGCATTTTGCACTGAAGAAGATCACGCTGGTGGACTGCCCCAAGTGCAAGCAGTCCAAGCTACAGCACAATGCCTGCGAGAATTGCGGATCGTATTCCGGCCGTCAGGTGCTGAAGCTCGACAGTCCGCTCGAGAAAAAGGCGGTCAAGCCCGTCAAGAAAGTAGTCGCCAAGCCAGCCAAGGCGACCAAGAAGGTGACAGTCGACAAGAAGAAAAAGTAGCGTATCGGCGCGTGATCAGTTCGCGCGCCGCTTTCGATAGAGGTCCTTAGCCCAAAAATATGTCCAATCGACATCTCGCCCGAACGATCGCCATGCAGACCCTCTACCAGTGGGACTTCAACGGCAAGCCGACACCGAAGGTGCCGGGGTTCATCGCCTCCAACCTCCAGGATTTTGCGCCGGACTTCGACGACAAGGGCTTCATTTCCGAGCTGATCAGCAACGTTATCGTCAACCTCGACCGGATCGACGAGATCATCGTCAAGTATGCGCCGGACTGGCCGATCGAGCAGATCACCAACGTCGACCGGAACATCCTGCGCATCGGGATCTACGAACTGAAGTTCTCTGACGTGATTCCGTCGCGAGTGGCCATCAACGAGGCCATCGAGCTGGCAAAGACTTTCGGTGGGGAGTCGTCCGGTCGGTTCGTGAACGGCGTACTAGGTGCCGTTTATAAGGATATTTTGGCGGCCGGCGAGGAGAAAAAAGTCGACAAGGCCGAAAAAACGTCGCCTAAAGTTGAGGATCAGGGCGATGCGGAGAGCAGTGATGATTTCCTCAAGTAGGAGCTTCCGAATCGAGTGAAGATTAAAAAATGCGGCTGCAAGTCATGGCTTATGACAAATCGAGACTCGCGTCTGGCGGGGCGAATTTGCGATGAGCGATGGTGATCCGTGTTGTCGGTGCGGCCGATAAGTAATTTTTATGGCGGACACCAAAGATTTTTCCTCCCTGGAGGAACGGGTGAAGATCAAGTTCAAGGACTATGAGGTTTTGACCCAGGCCTTCGTTCACAGGTCCTACCTCAACGAGCATCCCGGATTCAAGATCGGGCACAATGAGCGTCTGGAGTTTTTGGGTGATGCGGTACTTGAGTTGGCGGTGACCGAACACCTCTACGAGAAGTATCCGAATCCCGAGGGGGAACTGACGAATTGGCGGGCCGCGCTGGTCAACGCCAAAACTCTGTCCGGCGTCGCCCAGGATTTGGGCTTGGAGGAATATCTCTACCTGTCGCATGGCGAGTCCAAGGACGGCGGCAGCAAGGCTCGGCAGTACATTTTGGCCAACGCCATGGAGGCATTCATCGGAGCCATCTTCTTGGATCAGGGAATGAAGGTAACCAAGAAGTTCGTCGACAGGTTCGTACTGTCGCTGCTGCCGGACATTCTCGAACGGCGGCTGTACATCGATCCCAAGAGCCGGTTTCAGGAGACGTCGCAGGAAAAGGTCGGAGTGACCCCGAACTACAGGGTAATGGAGGAGCACGGTCCGGATCATGCCAAGGAATTTATCGTCGGTGCGTTCTTGGGTGACGATCTGGTGGCGACCGGCACCGGGACCTCTAAGCAGGAGGCTCAGGTCGCGGCGGCCGAAAGTGCGCTCGAGGTCAAGGGATGGTAAGATGTGCTCGTATGGCACAGGATTACGACAGTCCGAAAGTCAGAGAGGTGATCGATCGTCTTTTCGAGTTGGCGGTCGATCGTGGCGCTTCGGATCTGCATTTGGTGGTCGGCAGGCCGCCGCTCTTGCGACTGACCGGTGAGCTGGTCGAGATCGAAGGCGCGAAGGAACTGACGTCGGATGTCGCCAAACAACTCTGCTTCTCGATAATCAGTGACGTTGAACGTGAACGGTTCATCGAGCTCAAGGAGCTGGATGTGGCGCATCAGGTCGAGTCGGGCAAGCGTTTCCGTATCAACCTGCACTGGGAGAGGGGTAACGTGGCCATGGCCGCGCGCGTCATCCCGTCCGAAATTCCGCAGATGGAGGATTTGGAGCTGCCCCCGGTCGTTCACGGCATGGTCGAGTATCCGCATGGACTGGTCTTGGTGACCGGTCCGACCGGAGCGGGAAAGTCCACTACGCTTGCGGCCATGATCGACCGCATCAATGCGACTGCGACCCGCAACATCATCACGCTGGAGGATCCGATCGAGTTTCTGTTCAAGCATAAGAAGTGCGTCGTACGTCAGCGGCAGCTCGGTCAGGACTTCATCAGCTTCACCGAGGGTCTCAAGCACGTGCTTCGGCAGGATCCGGACGTGGTGATGGTGGGGGAGATGCGCGACATCGAGTCCATCTCGACCACACTGACCATCGCAGAGACCGGTCACTTGGTATTCGCCACACTTCACACTTACGGTGCGGCTCAGACCATCGACCGCATCGTCGATTCGTTTCCGGCCCATCAGCAGAATCAGGTCCGTATTCAGCTGGCGCTGACTCTGCGTGGCATCGTTTCGCAGCAGCTCCTTCCCAAGGTCGGCGGCGGACGGGTGGCGGCCAGGGAAACGCTGGTCAACAACCACGCCGTGGCCAATCTGATCCGGGAGAACAAGATACAGCAGATCAATAACGTAATGCAGACTTCGGCCAGCGAGGGCATGCTTACCCTGCGGCAGGACCTGAATCGGCTGGTGAAGGAGGAAGTCGTGACCAAGGAGACGGCCGCCGAATACGTCATTGGCGGCAGTTTCGACGATCTTTCGGCCAAGAAAAAGTGACCGTGGAGAGTTGAAGGGATTGACGTCCGGCTCCGGCCGGGCTATTTTGTTTCAGTCGGTTAGGGCCGGCTAGCGGTTTGTGACGTCAGGCAGGCGTAGCTCAACGGATAGAGCACCGGTCTTCGGAACCGGCTATGGGGGTTCGATTCCCTCCGCCTGCACCACAACCAAAGGAGGGAATCGAACCCAATTATTTCGGCTTTACAGCCTAATAAGGTTGTGATATATATCCTGCGCGGGTCGGTAGCTCAATTGGTAGAGCAAGTGGCTCTTAACCACTAGGTTCAGGGTTCGAGCCCCTGCCGACCCACCATATGGAAGCCGTTGTCCTAAAGGACCGCGGCTTTCTTTTTCGTATTTTTCGTTTGAATAGGGGCGAGAAGGGCGGCGATATTTTTGGGGTCGAATTTTACCTTGTATCTTTGTTGTCTTCCTCTTTTTTCTTGTCATTCCGGAACCACAACCCTTCTTAATTATGTCATCCCGGAAATCGCGTCAGCGATTATCCGGGATCCAGCGATCTGAGCTTTTTTGCTTCTGGGTCCCGGATCGAGTCCGGGACGACAAGGGTGTTTAAGGATAGCCTGTTACCGACAAATGTCATCCCGGCCTTGAGCCGGGATCCACGATTCGATCTTTTTGCTTCTGGGCCCCGTTCCACCGCGAAGTCGTGGATCTGGGGGAGAGAATCTTTCCCAGTTGAAGAGAGATCACTATTTTCCTCCGCGTATCAATACGCCTAATTGATGTGTCGGACGTTTTTTTGTGTTACTATTTCAATATCGGTTTTGTTTTCGTGCTGCAGTGCAACTTGCCGAAATTTTTTTAAAATGAGTTTATAGATATTTGATTAGTCCGCAGAACGGACTGTAGTTCCGATCTAATTCGAGACTAACGCATCTCGCGCGACCTATGCCACAGAAAAAGATTTCGCCGCCGAAGAGACTGTCAATGCAGAAGGAGACCGCGGGAGACGTTTCTGGCGACGGAAAAGCAATCAACAGGAAACCCGTAGTCAGGGTTCGTAAGAGTGCTGCTGCCAAGAAGCCAGCGACAAAGAAGGCCGTTGCCAAGAAGCGCAAGCCGGCCGTCAGAAAGCCGGCATCGGTAAAGGAGATTCCGCCGTCCGCTGTCGTTGTCTCGGTTGCTCCCGCTGCGCCGACGGCCAGCAAGAACGCTATGGAGGAGGCCCTCAGGGATTTGGACAGAATGATGACCGAGGAAGATTCCGTCTACCGTTTGGGAAGCGAGACAAAGTCTGATCGCGATTACGGTATGGAAATGGGGGAGACGGTGAGAACCACGGACGAGACGTTGGGACATGATGTTTCGGAGAGTGTCGGGAAGGCGGATGAGACGACATTCTCGGCAGAGGATAAGCGCCTCTCGATCGAGTCCATTCTTGGCAGCAATGACACATCCGAAAATGATGATGTGGAACGCGTTTCGAGCCGACTGGCCACATCTCGAAAAAATAGGGGATCGAAGCTGCTGCTGCTCATACCGATATTGGTTTTTGTACTAGCCGCTATTTTGGTCGCCGACGGGGCAGGACTGCTCGGCGGCGTCGGACGGCGTTGGACCTCGGAGGCGTTATCGGTGGTTTCCTCCAGGTTCGGTCGGAAGTCGGTCCAGGAAATTTCTCAGCCTCAGGAACGGCCGTCGTTCCCTCCCGTTGTCTCAGTAAACGTCCTGGTTACGGCAGAGGAGTCCGGTACTGAAACGGTACTGAATTCGGTTCCGTCTCGGGTGATCGAAACCGACGTTCAGCTGCAAGATACGTTTCAGGCGACAGGAGAGGCATTTTCCGAAGATGCCAGGTCGGTCGGGACCGTGACCGTGGTCAACGGCACTTCGCGTAACTTTCGCTTCGTCGCCACGACTAGATTCCTTTCCGAGGAAGGTGTCCTGTTTCGGCTGAAGGAAGCCTCCGACATTCCGGCGGGTGATTCCGTGGATGTCGCCGTCTATGCCGATGTCGTCGGTTCTGCTGGAGACGTCGGTCCGTCTCGGTTCACGATCCCCGGACTTTCTCAGGAACTGCAGAAGGACATTTACGGAATCAGCGACGGTCCGATGACCGGCGGCAGCGGTACGGTCGCCGCCGTTTCAGTCGAGGACATCGCCGCCGCCAAGGAGGATCTTTTGGATCGGTTGCGCGTTGAGGCGATCGACAACTTTTCTCTCATGGTCGACGATGGCGAGCGCATCGCCGGCGACCTGATCACCTCCCGGGAACTGGAGGTGACTGAACCGAAAGTCGGTACGCCAGGCGCTTCTTTTTCCATGAGAATGTCGGCCGAGTTCAGGGCTTTGGTCGTGCCGGAACAGAAGATATCCGAGCTCCTTCGCGCCAGGATGGAAGAACTGCTGCCCGACGACAAGAATTCTGACGATTTTGAGGTAGGCGAGCCGCTGTATTCTGTCGAGGCCTACGATACGGTCGGAGAAAGGGCAGAATTGCGGGCTGAGTCGTCAATTCGTTCCTTTTGACGTAAGGTGTGGTCAGTCTCGTCACAAGTGGAGCTTTTTGTGTCGAGTTAGGTTTCGATGAGGCAACAAGATTATGACGGAAGGCAAAAAAGGGTTCACGTTGGTAGAGCTGCTGGTAGTGCTTGGTATCATCGGTTTTTTGGCTGCAGCGATTCTGGTGGCAGTCGATCCGGTGAAGAGGCTGCAGAACTCGAGGAATGCGCGTCGTTGGTCGGATGTCGGACTGGTGATGGATGCCATCCTCAATAAGCAGGCCGACGACCTATCGCCATACAATGGTGTTGCTTCAGCACCGCTCGTGAACCATGCTTCTAACGTCCAGGTCATCGTCAGCGACGACACGGGAATCTCCTGTGACGACGTGAATACTCGACCGGGCTGCAACAAGACCCTCGACACTTCCGCCGGTAAGGGTTGCGTGGCTGACCTGTCCGATCTTACGCCTGCCTACATCGCCGCCATTCCGACCGATCCGAAGGAAGCAGTCTGCGTTCCTGGCAGCGGCTGCATGACTGAGGGCGCCCTGCCGATCGGAGATAGAAACAGCGGCTATTACATCCGTAGAACTTCCGGTAACAGGATCGAGATCGGTGCCTGTCAGCCCGATCAGGATGCGATGATCAGCGTCAGAAAGTGAAGTAGGACATCGAAAATTTTCTCTGGAAATCGATCAGACAAAAGCAAAAGGCCGAACCGTGACAGGTTCGGCCTTTTCGTCTGTGGAAGCGGGCTGACTAAGTCAGGCCCGTCCTTTGAGCGCGTCTTTAAGCGCCTTGCCGGCTTTGAACTTCGGTACGACGACCGGAGGGATCTGTATCTTTTCGCTGGGGTTCTGTGGGTTCACGCCCATGCGACCGGCACGTTGCTTGGCGGAGAAGGCACCGAACCCGGCGATGGTCACTTCGCCGCCGGCCTTGAGTGTCTGGGTCACGAGGTCAGTGAAAGCCTCAATCATGTCTTCGGCCTGCTTTTTGGAGACGCCGACCTTGTCGGAAATGGAACTTATCAGTTCGGCTTTGTTAATTTTCATGTGAGTGAGTCTTTATCCTATGGTTATTATTCTCTGCAGATGTTCGACGGCGGTCGCCTGACCCCGATCCCCGACAGTCAGGAACAGTGCGTTCACGATCGCTTCGCCAGACGATGGTACATTGTGTCGCATGGGAAGTTGTTTCGTGGTGAAGTTGTGCAGGACGGATTCGCGTTCGACGCCGATCACGCCGTCTCGGAAACCGGACATGCCGATGTCGGTTATGTAGGCCGTGCCGCCGGGCAGGATGCGTTCGTCCCGAGTCGGTACGTGCGTATGCGTCCCCCAGACCGCTGCAGTCCGTCCGTCGGCGTACCAGCCGAAGGCGACCTTCTCCGAGGTGGCCTCACTGTGGAAGTCCACGAGCACGATGTCCGGTCCTGCCGTCGCAGTCTCCGTCAGAATCCTGTCGAGTGTGATGAAGGGGTTTTCGGTCAGTGTTTCGCTGAACACCCTTCCCAAAAAGTTTACCACCAGGACCTTTTTTACGCCAACCGTAAGCAAAATCCAGCCACGGCCGGACGTTCCGGATGGGTAGTTTGCCGGTCTGACCAGACGTCCGGCATAGCGTTCGTTGGCTAGGACGTCGGCGATCCGTTCACGGTCCCACAGATGGTTGCCGGAAGTGAAGACGTCGATGCCGGCGTCGATCAGCTGGTCGAGTGTGCGTTCGGTGACGCCCCTGCCGCCGGCCAGGTTTTCGCAGTTGGCGATGACGAGATCCGGTTCGGTCTGGACACGAAAACCGGGAAGAGATGTCATCACCGCTTCCCGGCCGATCCTCCCGACAATGTCCCCGAAGACCAATATTTTCATTTCTCTCTTTGTCGCGTTGTCGGCGGATCCAATCGACAGGGATTCGTGAGTTCCGTCGTTTCGGAAATGTTAGCGTGCGTATTCGACCACTCGCGTTTCGCGGATGACGTTGACCTTGACCTCGCCAGGGTAGGTCAGCTCGGACTCGATCTTTGTGGCGATGTCCTTGGCCAGACGGTAGGCGGCGAAGTCGTCCACTTCCTTCGGCTCGACGAAGACGCGCACTTCCCGGCCGGCCTGGATGGCGTAGGCCTTTTCGACACCGGGGAAGCTGGCGGCAGTCTTTTCTAGCTCCTCCAGTCGTTGGATGTAGTTTTCGTAGGTGGCCTTGCGTGCGCCCGGACGTGCGCCGGAGATCGCGTCGGCTGTCTTGACGATGATCGCCTCCAGGGTTTTGGGACTGTCCTCGTGGTGGCCGAGCGACTGGTAGCAGATCTCCTCCGGCAGGCCGAACTTCTTCAGGATATTGTAGCCGATCTCCGGATGGGCGCCTTGGACGTCATGATCGACGGCCTTGCCGATGTCGTGCAGCAGCCCTCCCCGTTTGCAGATGGTGACGTCAGCGCCGATCTCCTGCGCCAGCAGGGCGGCGATGTTCGACACCTCGATGGAGTGGCGCAGTACGCTCTGGCCGTAGCTGGTGCGGTACTTGAGTCGACCTAGGATCTGGATCAGCTTCGGGTCAAGGGCGGTCAGCGGGATGCCCAGCTCATAGAGGGTGTCCTCGCCCGCCTTTTTGATGTCCTTGGCCAGGTTCTTCTTGGCGTACTCGACTGCGTCCTCGATCTTGGTGGGATGTATCCGGCCGTCTTCCATCAGACGCTCCAGGGCCAGCTTGGCGACCTGTCGGCGAATGGGAGAGAAACCGGAGATCATGATCGTCTCGGGCGTGTCGTCGACGATGATTTCGGTTCCGGTCAGGTTCTCGAGTGCCTTGATGTTGCGTCCCTCCTTGCCGATGATTCGTCCCTTCATTTCGTCGTTAGGCAGTTGGACGTTGGAGGTGGTCGTCTCGACGCAGTGCGAGGAGGCGATGCGGGAGATGACCAAGGACAGCATGTTTCTGGCCTTGCCTTCGATTTCCTCGGAATGGGTCCGCTCCACCTTGCGCATCCGGCTGGAGAACGAGTCGTTCATCATCTCCTCGGCATTCTTGATCACTATGTCCTTGGCCTCCTCGACCGTCAGTCCGGCGATCTGCTCGAGCTTGACGTGCTGCTCTTCGTGCTTCTTCGTCAGGTCGGTCTTGAGAATCTCGATGGCCTCGTTCTTGCGGAACAGGTCTTCCTGGCGTTTCTGAAGTTCGCCAATCCGGTGCTGGTAGTCCTGCTCGCCCTGTTCCAGCTTGCGTTGGATCAGGCGCAGCTCCTTGCGCCGGTTCTCGTCTTCCTCCTTCGACACCTCGATCATCTTAAGGGCCTGCTCCTTGGCCTCGACGATCTTTTTACGGCTCTCGCTATCGGCCTCTTCCAGGATCTTTTCCGCCTGTGCTTCGGCCGAACCGATCTGGTTCAGCGCGATTCGCCTGCGGGCGATGTATCCCACGCCGAAGCCGACGGCGATGCCGACCGCTCCTCCGTAAAGCGCTATTAGTACCAACATAAAAACCTCGTCAATTCTGCGAGGTAGGTTCGTATCCCTGATTACCCGACGGACATCCGAAAGTCGACGCTGGGCGTCACTTTAAAATCTGGCTCGAAAAGCCGGATTTAATTTGGTGTCCGTTTTTGACGACTGTTAAGAAACGGGTCGCCGTCGAATCGCTCTTCATTGCGTTTCGGCTGTTGGTAACAGGAATTGGCCTTATCCGTCTGCTTCGCTGCTTGCTCTGGGTGCCTTACATCGATCATTTTCAGAATTCAGCAGTCGATCTTGTGGTTGGCCAGTGTCGAACTTCGCCCGCAGGCGTTTATGATTCGTACTTGAACGATAACATATAGAAGGCGTACTTGCAAGCCGGAGTCGGATCGTTTTTTGCTGGGGTCGGCAGATTAATCTTGTGCCATCAGAACAAGCTGATTGTTCAGTTTTTGTCGGTCAGGCTGGGCGACTCTCCTGGTCGCCAGAGTCGATTGACCCAGTCGTCCTTCGTCAGCTCGTCCAGCGGCACAGCCTCCGAGACGCGAATGCTCCCGACTGCCGTCCGTCGCAGCTCGATCAGGTAGGCACCGCAGCCGAGGTTCTGTCCGATGTCATGGGCCAGAGTGCGGACGTAGGTACCGGCCGAGCAGCGGACGCGAAACTTGGCTAGAGGAGGGTTGAACGACAGCAGTTCCAGTTCGGCAATTCTTAATTCGACCGGTTGGCGTTCGACAGTTTGACCGGCCCGGGCCAGCTCGTAGAGTCGACGTCCGTCGATCTGCTTGGCCGAGTACATGGGCGGAATCTGGCTGATGGTGCCCTTGAACGGCTTCATCGCCTCTAGCAGTTGCGTTTCGGTCGGCATTGGCCTGTCGTTATCCTCGATTTTTCCGTCCAAGTCCTGGGTGTCGGAGACCGCGCCTAGCCGCATGGTCGCCTCGTACTCCTTTTCCTTGCCGATGAAGCTCTGCAGCTCGCGGGTCGCGGCACGTCCTACACCGACGACCAGCAGGCCAGTGGCGAAGGGATCGAGCGTGCCGCCGTGTCCGACCCTACGGATGCCGGTCACTCGACGAACAACCTGAACTACGTCATGCGAAGTCAGGCCGGTCGGCTTGTCGATCAGCAGGAATCCGGTCGGCTCGTTGGTTTCTGGAATGTTTTTCATGTCTTTGGCGGGGGTTGATGACCTTCTTCAGGCGCATTTTCAGCCGTAACCTCTTGAGTTTAGTAGTTGACTCTTCTATGGCCCTACATTACCATAGCAGCGTGCTATGAATATCACCGAACTCGCAAGAAGGCTGCGCACCAACCCCGACGAGTTGAGGGAAAAGCTTCCTCAGCTCGGTTTTGATGTTGGCACCAAGGCCATCAAGGTAGATGACCGTCTGGTAGGCAAGATCATGAACAAGTGGGGCGAGATGAAGAAATTGGAGAGGCTTCAGGTCAAGTACAGCAAGGAGGAAAAGCTGGTGCGCGAGGCGGTCGAGAAGGTGAAGGAAGTGTCGTTGCCGTCGGCAATTACGGTGTGCGACTTCTCATTGAAGCTCGGATTGCCGGTCAATATAGTCATCCAGGAGCTGATGAAGAACGGCATCTTGGCTTCGCTGAACGAACGGGTTGACTTCGAGACGGCCAGTATTTTGGCCGATGACTTGGGCTATACGGTCAGTTCGGAGAGCAAGGACGTCGGACTGGCGGACGTCACGACCGAGGAGATGAAGGAAATGCTGAGCGGTGAGGATGAGTCAAAGCTGCAGGACCGTCCGCCGGTAGTGGTGGTCATGGGTCACGTCGATCACGGCAAGACCGCACTGCTCGATGCCGTGCGCAAGACCAACGTCATCGCCGGAGAGGCCGGCGGCATTACCCAGCATATCGGCGCCTATCAGGTCGAGAGGAACGGTCGGAAGATCACGTTCATCGACACTCCCGGACATGAGGCCTTTACGGTCATGAGGTCGCGTGGCGCCCGGATAGCGGACATCGCAATTTTGGTGGTGGCTGCGGATGACGGCGTGCAGCCGCAGACCGAGGAGGTAATCGAGATCATTCGGGCGGCAAAACTGCCGTTCGTGGTGGCGCTCAACAAGATCGACAAGCCGGAGGCGGACCTACAGCGGACCATGACTCAGCTTTCGGAGCACAAGATTATTCCCGAGGCTTGGGGCGGCGATGCGGTCATGGCACAGATATCGGCCAAGAAGAACCAGGGCATCGACGAGCTGCTGGAGATGGTGCTGCTGGTGGCCGACATGGATAAGGACCGTCTTCGGGCCAATCCGGACCGCGAGGCGGTCGGCACGATCATCGAGTCGCACGTCGACAAGGGAGCCGGACCGGTGGCGACCGTGCTGGTCCAGTCCGGCACGCTGCGGCTGAACCAGGATCTTATCATGTCCAACCAGGTTTATGGCCGCGTCCGGGCGATGAAGGACTGGACTGGCGAACTGGTCGACGAGGCTCCGCCCGGCATGCCGGTTAGGGTTTTGGGATTCAAGGTCGCGCCGTCGGTCGGCGACATCGTGCAGGTCAAGTCCGACGTAAGCGAGATGAAGAAGGTGCGCAAGCAGTACGCCATGGAACGCCGCGGCACCGTGGCCCAGATTACCGTCGAGGACGAAGGTGGGGAAGGTCGCAAGAAGCTCAATATCGTCCTGCGTGCCGACGTGCTCGGATCGCTCGAGGCCCTTTTGGGCACCATCGAGAAGATGAGGACTCCGGAGGTGGCAGTCGAAGTGGTCAGCAAGGGCTTGGGCAACGTTACGGAAGGTGACGTGCTCCAGGCCGAGGCTACCGGTGGCGTAGTCGTCGGGTTCAACGTCATGGCCACTAGGGAAGCCGAAGTGCTGGCTCGCGACAAGAACGTGGAGGTCGTTACCCATAAGGTCATCTACGATCTGTTCGATGATCTTAAGGTACGGCTGCAGGCCCTCTTTCCGGACGAGATCATCCGTAACGACTTAGGAAAGGCCGAAATCCTTAAGGTTTTCCGGACGGACAAGACCGGTCAGATCGTTGGCGCGCGCATCGTAGACGGCCACGCGACGATCGGCGTGAATGTGGTACTATATCGTGGGGAGCAGCCAATCGACGAAGGCAAGGTAGTGGAACTGCAGCTGGGCAAGACCGAAATCAAGGATGCCAAGTCCGGTCAGGAGTGCGGTATCAAGATCACCTGTAGGACACCGGCACTGGTCGAGGACCGGCTCGAGTTTTCCACGATTGAGAAGCGGGAGCGGAAGCTGCAGTTGCCGGTCTGAGGGACCGTGTTAAAGGCGTAGAAATTTTTACCTGGAGAGGAGGTAAGCGGTAAGGCCATGAGCCGGAGCGCGGTCCGTTGGGTCCGTCTAAGTCCGGCATGCGGTTTTATCACTTTTATTTAAACGTCTTTTCTATGGCCGCCACGTTCAACGCCCAAAATTTCGAAAAGAAGGTCCTACAGGCCGACGGGCCGGTATTGGTCGATTTCTGGGCGCCGTGGTGCGGTCCGTGTCGGACGCTCGAGCCGATCATCGAGGAGCTGGCCGGCGAGTTCGACAGTCGCGGCGTGACCATCGGCAAGCTGAACGTGGACGACAGTCCGGCCGTGGCGTCGCAGTACGGGATCATGAGCATTCCGACCATGATCATGTTCAACGGCGGTCGGGTTATCGATCAGATCACCGGACTCCAGACCAAGGAGCAGTTGTCCGCCAAGATTTCGAAGCTGGCTACGGCCTAGCGTCGAACGTATGAGGGACTTGCTGATTGTCGGTTCCGGACCGGCTGGCTATACCGCCGCCGTATACGCGGCGCGGGCCGGATTGAAGCCGTTGGTCGTGACCGGCGAACGTATAGGAGGCTGGCTGACCACGACGACCGATATAGAGAACTTCCCCGGATTTCCCGAGGGCATCCAGGGACCGGAATTGATGGAACGAATGAAGGCTCAGGCCGAGAGGTTCGGAGCTGAAGTCTTGATTGATGCCGTGACCGGAGTGGATTTGTCGTCCCGACCGTTCAGGGTTTCGCTCGGTGATCGAGTCGAGGAGGCCAAGGCGGTGATTATCGCGACAGGCTCGTCGGCGCGACGTCTGAATATCGAGTCCGAGGAACGGCTGTGGGGCAAGGGTGTTTCGGTCTGTGCCACCTGCGACGGGTTTTTCTTCCGTGACAAGGAGATAGCGGTCGTGGGCGGCGGCGATTCGGCCATGGAGGAGGCGACGTTCCTCACCCGGTTCGCATCCAAGGTAACGGTGCTGGTGCGGGGTGCTGAGCTGCGAGCTTCCAAGCCGATGCAGGACCGGGCGCGGAACAACCCGAAGGTCGAGCTGATGTTCAACGTCGGAGTAGTCGACATTCTGGGCGATGATCGGGTGACCGGCCTGCGTATCAAGAATTTTGAGACGGGGGAGGAGAGCGAATTGACGGTCGGCGGGCTGTTTTTGGCTATCGGCCACGTGCCGAACTCGCAGCTGTTCGAGGGACAGCTCGATCTGTCGAAGGGTTATGTCGTCAGGAAGCCAGATTCGGCCGCGACCAGCGTCGAGGGCGTGTTCGTCTGCGGCGACGTGGCCGACTGGCGTTATCGTCAGGCGATCACGGCCGCGGGGACTGGATGCATGGCCGCGCTGGAAGCTCAACGGTTTTTGGAGAAATAAACGGCAGGCTTCAGATTGGCGAACTGCAGTCACCTTCGAAATTACTAGTTTGACGTACCCGTTAGTACGACTCACGTCGTAATTTTCTCCAGGCAACTACATTTCATCCAATCTGAAGTCTGCTTTTATTTTTGGTATTTGTCAGTCGGACGCACAGTAACTCCCTTAAAAACTCATTTATGTCTGGCAACCTGAACGTTACCCTCTACGCTTCCTGTGTCGTTCTTCGCGAAGGGGTTGTCTTGATGACCAGAGAAAAGGATAGTGAAGGGAACCTTAAATATAATCTTCCCGGTGGGGGTGTCGAAATGGGGGAGACGCCGATGGAGGCGGCTATGCGCGAAGTTAAGGAGGAAACTGAACTGACGGTTGAGATCGGACGTTTTTTGCAGGCAACAGTTAATGTTTGGTCCAAGAAAGATTCCATTCTTTTTTATTTTGAGGGACACATATCTGGGCAGTACGATCTTGTAGCAGAGAACGGTCTCGAACTTAAATGGATGAACAGGGAGGAAGTTTCCGCGCTGGATGATTCCAACTTTATCTTTGGTGTTAGGGATGCGGTTATGAAGGTCTTTGATTCAAGTGCCACCGATACGGAGATATTTCTGGTCAGAAAGTTCGGGGAGAAGGTCTAGTCAGTCCGTTCGATGGGGTCCACTGGCCCCTTTTTTGGTTTTAGTTGCGTTCGGCCGCTGAGGGTGTAATCTGAAGAGGCTGGAAACTAAACCAATCTTTTCTATGTCAGTCTTTCAGAATGCGATGAGACAGCTCGATGCGGCAGCCTTGGTGGCCAAGCCGGATCCGTCGGTGCTTGAGGCGTTGCGTCACCCTAAGTGCATCTTCGAGGTGTCGTTTCAGGTAAGGATGGACGACGGTTCGGTGCGCACCTTCACCGGCTATCGGGTGCAGTACGACGATTCGCGCGGTCCGTTCAAGGGAGGCGTGCGCTTTCATCAGCAGACCGACCTCGACGAGGTGAAGGCCCTGTCTTTTTGGATGGCCATCAAGTGCGCAGTCGTCGGCGTACCGTATGGCGGCGGTAAGGGCGGCGTGACCGTGGATCCGAAGAAGCTGTCTCCGGCCGAATTGGAGCGGCTGTCGCGTGCCTACTTCCGCGCGATCGCGCCGTTCGTCGGAGAGGACGTGGACGTACCTGCACCGGACGTGAACACCACGCCGCAGATCATGGCCTGGTTCGCCGACGAGTACGCGCGCTACGCCGGCCGGCAGGTGCCGGGCGTGGTGACCGGCAAGCCGCTCGCCGTTGGCGGCAGTAAGGGGCGCATGTCCGCGACTGGGCAGGGCGGACTGTTCGTGCTCGACGAGCATCTGAAGAAGGAGGGGGCTGATCCGTCATCCGTGACCATCGCCGTCCAGGGATTCGGCAATGCCGGACAGCATTTCGCCCGCCTGGCGCACGAGCGCGGCTACCGGATCGTGGCCGTATCCGACTCGCGCGGTGCGACGGCCAATCCGGCCGGTTTCGATCCGCAGGCGCTCATCGAACACAAGAGCCGTACTGGGGCGGTGGCCGGTTTCGCCGGCGGACAGGATGCCGATCCGGCACTGATACTCGAGACCGACTGCCGAGTGATCGTTCCGGCCGCACTCGAGAACCAGCTGGCCGCGGAGAATGCGTCACGTGTTAGGGCCAAGATCGTACTCGAGTTGGCGAACGGTCCGACCGTGCCAGAGGCCGACGTGGTGTTTGCTGAGCGTGGCGTGGTCGTGCTGCCAGACGTGCTGTCGAACGCCGGAGGCGTGGCCGTATCCTACTTCGAATGGGTGCAGAACCGGCTGGGCTACTATTGGGGCTACGACGAGGTGCGGCAGAAGCTGGAGATGCTGATGAAGCAGGCCTATGTCGACGTACGCGGTGAGGCCGACGCGAACTCCGTGACGCTGCGGCAGGCGGCCTTCGCCCTGGCCGTGCGCCGGATCGCCGAGGCCCGTCTGGCCAAGGGCTGGCAGTAGTTGCCTCCAGACAAGAAAGATACGTCTGCAAAAAAGCTTCCCTCAGCGGGAAGCTTTTCGTTTGTTATCCCGGAACCGCGAGCGCAGCGAACTGTATCCGGGATCCAGGATCCGATCTATTTGCGGGACGGCCCCGACGCGGCAACCTCGGAGGC
>Ga0051987_10000489_pt1 | contig 21781 bp, 24 predicted proteins | sample CryGey08umfilter_2_FD_58083 | JGI IMG/M metagenome (GOLD analysis project Ga0051987, IMG submission 58083) | Groundwater microbial communities from aquifer in Utah, USA - Crystal Geyser 4/10/14 0.8 um filter | ecosystem: Environmental > Aquatic > Deep subsurface > Groundwater | place: USA: Utah... | reverse complement strand
ATTTTCTTCGATTGTATCAATTTCGTCTTCGTTGTCGACATCAACAGTGTTTAACGTGTCTGCCATTTTATACTCCTTAATAAGAAAAATTCTTTTATTGTAATAACGTTATTTATTATTTTACCGATTTCGATAGTTTATTGATAAAATCTTCAAAGAGAGCAAACTTTCTTTCTTGAAGAGCGCGCTGTTGCACAGCTTTATCAATAGCTTTCTTGGATTCTTCTACAATCTCAATTGCTTCCCATCCGCGTGTTTCATCATAGACCCAATCTAATGACTCCATGATTCCTTCGACCCAAGCATTTGGAGCGGAAGGATCTGCAACGATGTCAGCAGCTGTAGCTAGTCTAAAATCGTCTTGAACTTCGTTAATACCCTGCTTATTCATTTTAAGGGTACCCATAGCACGCGAGGAAACACCTAGACGTACTTCAGATTCCATTAAGCCACGAGCAATATTACCCATCGGTGTGTTTGTAATCATAGCTTTACCAACATAGTCTGTACCTTCTTTACGAAGATTGACAATTCTATGTGAAACGCGATCAAGATTGATCTGTGGCCCAGACGGATGGCCTAATTCACCCATCGCTGTCTTAGCATCGACAGACTCTTTCATATAACGTGCAACTTCTTTATCCATTACATGCTCAGGATATATACGACCGTTGCGGTTTTTAATAGCGGACTGAAGGAACACTCCCTCAATGAAGAGGTTCTTTGTTCCATCTTCTTTGGATTCCTGAATATAGGAAACTTCGTCAAAGATTTCTGTAATTAATTTCATTAGAACCTCTTATGCCTGGAAGTAATCAGAGTTAGCTAATAGATTGCCCTGTTTCTGAATTTCGAAAAATAGATATTGGTTAGCATCTGTAAATTGAACATCAATATTTGCTGATGCATTTACATTAAGCGGCATACCTGATCCAGCATAATCATAATACCCGCTGGAGTCATAAGCACCCACTAATACCCCGCCTCGAAGGATCTTAGCTTGACCTGTACCACCATTACCCCAGAATACCTGAGTAATGTAAGCACCAGTTAGTACTTCGTCACTAATAGCTACGTTAGATACAGAATTATTACCTGCAATAACAATTGAAGTATTAGCTTCAGAAACGTGTATAACTGCAGACCAGCCTTTTCTATTAGATGTAATTGTAACTGCCATTATGCACCTCTTGATTCAATAACAAAGTCGAGCAACTTATTGATACCGTTTTCAGTATCAAGTGTCTCTAGCATTGTGATTTGATTGTTTTCGCTTAGCGAATCGTATAGTTCTAGAATAGTGTGAATGTGATTCACACTATAATCTTCCATTATAGCAACAATATACTCTTCAGTGCTTACTGGTTCAACTTCTTCTGGAATATATCTTTCGATTGCTTTATTAATGATATCTTCTTTGGTTAGTTTATCTTTACGAGTAGCATAAGTTACGCTATCGTGACCTTTAAAGAATTCCATCTTTGAGGGTTCGAGGTTAGACCTCATTCCGAAATGAGGCCTGTAGCTTCTAGGGTGTCCAATTTTGGCTGCGAAGTACTCACCTTTAGATTTTAGATCATTAACTTTTTTATAGTCTTCGTCAAGCTTAGTAACGTATTGAACTTCGTAATTACCTTCGCGATCAGGATGATCAAAGAACTTGTCCTGATGAGCTTGGTTCTTAAACTTTCTTTGGAAGCTCTTTGATTTAACACCCATTACACCTTGAACTTTACGTGGGTGATGGTCTTCTAGTTCACTATCCCAAGCTGTTTCGTCAAGAGCTTCTTCTTTAAAGTGGTGATAACCAACAGAAGCAGTTCTATTACCATCAGACTGCTTAAGATGTACAAGTGCTCCTGTACGTTCTACATGAATAGTTTTACCTGTTTCATCTTTGAACGAAGTCTTATCGCCTTTGCTCATAGCACGGATTCTATCTTGTTGTTCTGGGTAAAGCGGGAATGACTGATGAGAACCATCGTGCACTGTCATCATCTTACCCCAAGAGTAGTTATGCTTAGTTACAGAAACACCTTCTTCGATGTCTGTACCAATATGCTTGAATACTGCAAGGTCACGAGCAGCTTCTAGAACTGCAAGCTTCTTCTCAGCTTCATTGAATTGCGTACGACGCTTGATAGGCGATAGATCTTCACTGTCAAGAATGCTCTCAATAAGAGAAAGCTGCTTCATTACAGCGATATTTGCCATCGAAGCTTCTTCGAATGTTGTTTTGTCTGTGTTTCCAGCTTCAATTAGCTCTTCAAAGATAAGCGCTTCAGTTGGAGCGTTATCAAAGCCTTCGTCGACTTCCATTTTCTTGTCGTGAATCTTAACATCAACCCAGTGATGGTTTGCGTCCCATGTAGAAGCACCGCCGCGAAATGGTTTATAATCTTCCGTGCCGTGATCAACAACAGTGTGCTTGATACCAGATTTTGTTAGTTCTTTAGAAATATTACCTGCATGTCCTTCTGACGTAGTACCACTACGATAGAAGAACTGACGAGCAATACGGTGTGTACCATCTTGCTTTTTCTTAACAGCGTCAGCACCGATAGTATGATCCATCAGTCGCCCGCGAGTAATTACACGCTGTACTTCGTCAAGAGTTTCTTCAGAAAGCGGTTTAATCTTTGTCATACCAGCGAGGTAATGCTTAAGAACATTGTGATGTTCAGGGTGATTTTTAGTTGCAGCACCGAGATGTCTTACTGAAAGAGTTGGCTTAGGGCTTAGCTCATGCCATTCGCTCTGGTATACATGGTGATGGGTTACATCACCTGTATTATTATTTTTAACTGTAACGCGGCGAGTACGATGTAACTCGCCGCCTTGTGTTGTTTTAATACCTAGATTACTAGCTTTTTTAGGATGTCCTTCAACGTGATCAACACGACCTTCACCCATACCGCGCATTTCTGGACCGGAAGTAATCGTATAATGCTTATATCCAACTTTACCTTCAGTAATAAGGTTGTCTAGAGCTTCTTCAGAGTAATCTTCATACACAGCTTCGTCGTCACCAGAATCATATCCGTGACGCTCTTCTTTGCGCTTATTATACTTTACTTTTTTGCCGTTGAACACATCGTCGCTATTGCCGTTACGATCTTTATGCTTGATCGTTACGTGCTTGTCGACGAACTTCTGCTCATCCCCGGCTTTTGGTCTGTAAACTTCAAAGAAGTCTTTAAGCGTCTTCGCTGTCATCATCGATGTCCTCAAATTCGTCATCAAGATCAGAAATATCTAGATCATCAAGATCAATATCTTCGTCTAGATCTTCGTCATCAAAATCGAATTCGTCTTCTTCAACATATAGTGATGAAGCAACAGCAACAGAACGCTCTTCAAGAACAACCGCTACCTTTTCAGCTAGTATTTCGTTAAACTTTTCTGCGAATTCGGTTGGATTCTTATCAATTGCAAGACTGATTAGATCGTTAATATCAGACATAAACTTTGTTCCTTTACTGGTGTATCTTTATTTATAAAATTAGTTCTCGCCCCGAACTTCCATGCTTTCTGAGTCGGTTTCGTTGGGTTCTGAAGCGCCGCCTGGTTTTTCTGCATTTTCCATTGGAGGATAATACTGTTCGATGGATTGCTCTTTCTTGATCTGCTTATCAATTTCAGACATTTCATCATCTGACTGATGTAGAACATTACGGCGAATCCATTCATGAGAATAATATTTACCAGCATAATCATCGATATCGCGTAGCATAGCCATACGATCACGATGAATTTCTGTCTCTTTCAACTCAGCGAAATAGTTATCCTGAGAGAACTTAAAGCGAATTACATCTTTGAAGTCTTCCCACTCTTCAGGAGTAATAATACCCTTTAGAATAAGCTGACGTTCAAGAATATTTAAGAATAGCAAGCTGAACTTGTTACGTAGTCTTCCTACGAACTTAGCAAACTTGACTTCTTCTCTTGAAATTTCTGTATTACGACCAAAGCTGAACTGTACGTCTGGATCTAGTCTAGAGATTGGAACGTTTAGAGAGTTGAATAGCTTTCTTTGAAAGTATAAAATATCATCCATCTGGCCTAAGTTTTGCCCGCCAGGGAGTGTTGTAACTTCTGTACCCTTTCCGCCTTCACGACGAGGAAGCCAGAAATCTTCTAACATCGTCATAAACTTACGATCATCGCGTACTTCACCTGTCGAAGCATCATACACTAGTTTATTCTTAAACTTAGTCATAATATCACGAAGATATTGCTCAGCCTTGACCTTAGGTAAGTTACCAACGTCAATATAGAAAATACGACGCTCAGGAGCACGTGAAATACGATAAATGACTAGTGAATCTTCCATCGTGCGTAGTTGGTTTAGAGGTTTAATAGCTTTATGTATATAAGATTGAATTAGATCACCATTAACTGATGTTAAACCAGATGTACAGTGAATGATTGAGTCTTTAGCAATTTTAATACCGCCTACAGAGCTTGTAGGTATAGCTGATGTACCGGAAGTCTTAGAGAATCCCTTATCGTTGTACATGTAATACTCAGCTGTAGTTTTAGACAGATGAGCTGCACCAGCAAGAGACTTCTTCTTTACTTCACGAATCTTACGAATCTTTCTAGGGTCGATATAGCGGAGTTCCGTAATACCCTCTTTAGGATTATCTTCGTTAGTAATCGCGTGATAGTAAAGACGACCATCTACATACCAACGCTTAAATACTTCATATGACATATTGTTGAACTGTAGTAAACGAAGAGTCTCTTTAAACTCTTCGTTTAATAGTTTCTTAATTCTATCTGGTTGATCTAAATCATCGAGAAGTAGTTCTACGAGTGCTTGCTCAGGTTCTTGGGTAATTACTTCGTTGACAATGTCATCAATAGCTTGTTCCATCTCTGGATGCGTTGACATTTCACGGTATTTAGATACTAGTTCCGCTTCAGTGCGAATAGAGCCATCAAGATCGATGTAAGTTCCATATACGCCACCTTCAGCGACAACAACGGCTCCATCATCTTCCTGCTTTGCAGAGAAAGAGATGGGTTCCTTCTTTACTCTAGCTATGTCAAAGCCAAAAATTTCCATAATTATATACTCTCACGTTAAATTTATTGTACAGTACCGGTAATTCCACCAACTATTTCGTACCAGTCATAAGCAAATGTCACGGTAAATTCTTCAATGCGGTCTGTATCAGCCCAGCTTAGTTCAATTCCAGATACATCCGTTGGGAAGATACCGTAGAACTTATACTCACGAATCGGAGATCCACCAGCTTTACTGAACTGCTTTACTTTAGCCTGTGACTTATAGTTCGCAGGTGCTGAAGATCCCGTGTTGTTCAGGTTGCCCTGAAGCGAGTTAATAGTGTTGTGCCATCTTTCCATAGCATGACGTACCTTGAAATCTTCGTCGTTGATGACGTTGATTGACCAGTTGTCAAACGTTCTATCACCCGCAACCTTAATCTTACGACCAAAGTATGGAACTTCGATTGGTGTAATTGAAGAAGCCGGGATAGAGGTAGCTTGCGTCATGAACGGCGCAATTGTATTTAGATCAGAGTCAAACGGTGAAGTTAGTTCGATTTCGAATAGAGTAGGACGTGCCCCACCCAGTTTTAAATTCGCTCTGATGTCGTTAATTTGAAAAGCCATTTAAAAGTTCTCCTTTAATTTATTTATATGTTTACAATTATCACCGTGCCATCTATTGTAATTTGTTATCACATTCGTGCTTTTCAAACAGTGGGGACAAGTGATAGTTGGTCTATTTTTAGCAGCCTCGGATTGTTTCATTTTTGTTTCAAAGGAGTGAGTCTTCCCTTTCATTCCTATTTTACCTTCAGCAATCAATCTTTTGTTGTTTTCACTAATCTTTTTTCTAGTTTCTTGAGAACGATTTGAATGTATTTTACTGATATTATCACAGAATTCTTTGCTTCGCTTCTTGCCTTTATTTGAAATAGTAGCTTTAGCTCTACCTTGCATGTATATTTGTTGATATTCAGGATCTTGGTGCTTCAACATCATAATTTTTGAGAGCTTATTACTTAATGTCGTTGCTTTGTGATGATCTGTTGTCCAATGCCCGTTTTGATGTTTTGTTAAATTATAATATTTTTTACCCAACTCATCAGGATCAATCATCTGTAGCCAGCGATATTCTTCAGCTAAAAGATCACCTCTTTGTGAGTCTATACGTGATAAAACCTTTCGCTTGAAGTCATTGGGGCGCCGACTATAGGCATTTCTCATCCATCTTGATGAACAAATATAACCATCATCCTCTTTGCCCCAATGACTTCCTATATAATACCTCTTGTGTTTCCGATCATACCAAATGTAAACAAATCCATTCTTCATATAATAACTCCTTTCAGAGTTATTTATAAAAACTGTACCTCTAGCCAACAATCTCAGAGAATTCAATACCGCTTCTAACAGCAACAAAGTTGAGCTGGATAAAATTAATTGAGCGAGCTGGTTTCACGTAAATGTCACCAACGAATCTATTCGAGTCTATTACTTCTCCGGTGTTGTTTGTTTCGTCGCAAATAACTCTAAAGTCTGTAATACCACGACGGCCTTGAACGTCACGTAGATAAGGCTCTACAAGGTTAATGAACTGTGTTCTTGTGAACTCGTCATTGAACTCGAAGAGGAAGTTTTTAGCAGCTGTTGAAACTGCTTTTTCTAGTACAATAAACAGACGGCGTACGTTAATACGATCGAATGCTGATGGTTTGTTAAGAAGTGTTTTATCACCATACAAGATAGTTCCCTGACCTGCTTGTGAGATAACTGGGTTAACACCATTCTTATAAAGAAGGTCGCGCTGTGAACGGTTAGGATTAAACGCTAGCTTGATACTGTTACGAATGTTACCACGCGAAGTACCTGCTGGCGAGTACCATGGATCACGAGTATTATCTGTAACAACACATAGACCAGCAATGTCACCGTTAAGTGGTACGTAGCGATTTACATCGTTGTACTTGTCGTACTGATACTTATAACCAGAATCCATAACTGCGAATGAAGAAGAGCGAACCGCATTACGGAACTCAACAATGTTATCACTTGCGTTAAGTGTTTCATTTACAACGTCATCGTAGCGAGGTGAAACGAATGTTACACAATCCTTACGAACTTCAGAGATGTTATCGATTAGATAGTTTGCAAGCTGTTCACCGTGAGTACCACCCCGTGCCTTACCAGATAGAACAAGTGAAATGTCTACTTCTTCAGGTGAAGAGAATAGGTCATAAGCACGAGCAATATCTGCGAATGGAGTAGTTGTTTCATCACTATCAACACCACCTTGGAAGGAGATTGTTAGCGGGATATCAGCAGAAGAATCTGCAACCAATGCAGCAGTTGCCGAAGCAGCCCCTGTTCGATCGGAAGCCCACCATACGTAGTTGGAACGTGTGTTAATTACGTTCTTGTAATAGTTTGAACCACCATCAGCTAGCTTAGAGTCTGTAGCACGTGAAACCTGCTTGTAAACTTCAAGAACAGCGCCAGGAGAACCTGTGAAACCACCGTCTTCGTCTACAACAACTACGTGCATTTCATCGCTTGCTGCTGTGTTACCGTTTGATGCAACATAATCAGACTGACCAGGAGCAACATCGACTTGGTTGAAGTATTCCCAAAAACGAGTTACTGAAGTCGTATCTACGCTTGTAGCAATCTTAAGTGGCTGCGCTAGTGAAAGCGAGATAGTAGCAACACCAGTGTTTGTACCTGTTGTATTCTGAACAAGAACTGCGCCGACGTTTGTAATCTTAAGTGACTGCTTACCGATTGAAGAGTTACCTACTTCAATGAAATCGCCGACATTAAACTTAGCTGCAACGTTATTTGCATATGGAGTTGGCGTATCACCTGTAAGCACACCTGTGTTAGCAAGCGTAACTGTAGCTGTGTTAGATCCAACAGCAATTTCAATCTTTGTAGCCGCACCAAGGAATAGATTATTAGCTGTACCAGACACTGTGCTGCTTAGAAGGTTGATTGTTGACTGATACTGAGCAGCTGTGTCGCATACAGATACCTTTAGGGAGTTACCTATAGCACCTGGAGCGCGAGCAATATACTGAACGCTTGGATCAAACGAACCGTCTTTTACTTCATAGTCATCAACGTTCTTAACTGTATGCGCTGCGTTAGCAGAAAATGCGCCTGAGTTTGCAACAGCGGAGAACATTGTATCTGTATTACCTGCGCGACTTACGTAAAGTGCGTTTGAATAGCCAAGGAAGTTCGCTGCAGTGAACCATGTTTCAGGGTTGATCGAAGCTGGCTTGCCGAATTTAGCAACTAAATCATTTTCAGATGAAACGAGTACGCGTTGGTCGATTGGACCCCAGCGAAATACGCCAGCGAACGCGCCGACTGTTGTTGCAACTGAAGGAACGATCGTAGTTAGATCAATCTCAGATACGTTTACTCCTGGGCTGATTTGAAAACCACCACCTGAACCGAAATTTTGTACCGCCATTTAGCTCTCCTGTAGAAAGGGTTATAATTTGTTATATTCTCTTGTATATTTATAAAATACCGGATTAGAAGAACTGAAACTCCTTTGAGGGGTTCTTGGTCAAATCTAAAACTTCGTCAAAATCTTCAGGATGGCCGGTCTCGATTAAACCGAATGGTATTAAATCGCTTTCAAGTTCAGCGTCTGTTTTATCTCTAAGCTTCATAAGTGTATTAATGTCTGTTAAGTCTTTAAAGTACTGCTGATCAGACAACCAACCAAACAATACTAGTCCCATAACAAGGTCATCATTCGCGCCTGTCTCAGCTTCGTATGATGTACCCTTTTTAGAGAATCTTGATAGCTCGTAAATAGTGTCATGGTCATTAATGATCAATTGACGCTGTTCAACGAGTAGTTTCAGCATAGAACAGCCGACTGCTTTAACAGTCTTCGTAGTTCTAACGCCGCGTTCTGTACCACCGTTTTTAGAGAAGCCACCTGAGATTCTCTTACCACGAGCACCTGCGTTTTCAGTATAGATGATACCTTCATACTCAAAATCGTAGAATAATGAGTCGGCAACCTGAGCACCCACATCATTAATCTCGACGAGTACTGTTGCATCGTTGTATGCTTTAGCCATTCTAAAGATCGTACCAGAATAATCGAGTGGCGTGACCATATTGTTCTTATATGTGCAAACCTGATGATAAGGCATTGTCGTAACATCGATTATACTGAAAGCAGAATAGTCGAGCCCTTTACCTCTGGATACATCGCATATAATAACGTATTGGTGATTGCCGGTTTTCTCTTTGTAAACCTTTAGTCCATCACGTGCTACAAGAGGAGCCTGTGCGGTTAGGGTCTTAAGCACCGCTCCAGAAATTAGCGTCCCCGATGACCCTAACCAAGCGCATTCGAACTCTTGTGCGAATTTTTCATGATCGAAGTCCATAGCAGCAAGAGTTTCTTGTCTCCACGTTTCATCACGACCCGGGACTTGTTGCCAAGGTACTTCGACGAATTGATATCCGTTTGTGCCTTCTTTAGCACCGGTACATGTTTTGTAGAAGTGATTCAGGCCGTTCGGCGTTGATGTGAATAGAATCTTTGTAGTTTCACCAGATGAAATCGTCGGGAAAACAGCAGAGAAGAACTCGTCCCAGTTCTCAACGAAGGCCGCTTCATCGATATACAGTAGGTTAACAGATCTACCACGAATAGAAGAAGAGGTAGTCGCAGCAGCAATAACTTTACACCCGTTTTCTAATTCGATCGACCCCTTATTCCAAGATACAACGCCCTGCTGAATCCAATCAGGAAGTGATTCATATGATAACTTAACACGGTCGAGAATTTCACGAGCTGCATCGCCTTTATTTGCTAGAAGAGCAACTAGCTTATTCTCGTTGAATAAGATGTAATGAAGTATAACGCAAGCCGCGGTTGTTGTCTTACCAGCCTGGCGACTAGTTACAACTGTAACACGTCTGTGATTCGTAATCTTTTCTACGATCTCTTTTTGATAATCGTACATTATAATAGGAATAAGTCCATGATCAACATGAACAATTTGAATATATTTTTCAGCAAAGTAAATTGGATCTTGAGCACACTTCATCCACTCTTGAACTTGATCAGGGGTCCAATTGTATACTCTTCTCGGTTTTTTGAGATTGATATTTCCGTTATATCCAGTTAAGTTGCTTTTATCAATCATTCTTATTTTTTCATATCTTCAATCATCTTCTGTAGCTCAGCCGTTGAGCCTACAAAGAGATTGTTTACAGTTTGATTATCACCACCTTCGCCTCGACTTGTATTTCCATTTAGTCGTTGCTTTTTCAGTTGCAAATCGGCTAGATTCATACTAATATCAGCTAGTGTCTTAATAGCGGCGTTGAGTGCTTCATATGCTTTTGGATGCTGAGAAGACTGAGCAATCTCGAGCATATCGTTAACAGCCTCTTGACTCTTTTCGAGAGCTTCATACAACCCGCCGCGAGCGGTCTTTGTATCTTCTACAATCTCTTCGTCGTTGGAAAGCTGCTCTTCTTCAACAATGGTAGGTAATTTATTACCCCACTGTTCTATATTTGATGGAAGTCCTAAGGCTTTATCTAGATCTTTTGACATTTATAAGTTTTCCGTAAAATCGATGATGAATCCGTAGTTGTCGTCCGAATTAATCGTGTTCGCAGCTACAGATGTAGGTCTAGGAGGGTTCGCTGTGTTAGCTTCACCATACCAATTTAATGGATCATTATTGCCATCTAGACCAGGTGTGATTAGTATTTCAACTGACGGGTCTGTATTCTGACGGCTTGCATCATCTACCGCAACACCAGCTGGTGGAATTAATAGGTTAATATCGATATGCTTAATGATTGAACCGCTCCCATCTAGTCCCTTTGTTGGTCCAAATAACCAACCCTTCATAGAGAAGTTAAGAGTCCAAATAAGCGCCCGTCTCTCAGTAAAGCTTCCTTCGTAAGTATCTTCAGAATTAATATTATCAAGCGTCAGAGGTACATCGTACTTAATATCTAGCTCTGGATTGATTTTAAGCGTCGCCGTCCACTCAGGAGTAAAGTATGGTAGAATCTGTTCGATAATATATGTACCATCTTCTGCGTTCTTGACCATAATAGAAAGCTGGAACTCGATGTTATATGGAACAGGAGCATACTGCCAGAACTTCTTATCCGGATCATTTGGATTAACCGCTGTAATCTTGTTAAGTGTCTGGCCTTTTCTAGCTGTGTCATAATATATATTAGTCATCTCAAAAGACATACGCGGTAGTTGAATTGCGATAGGGCGATCCAAATCAGGATTACTATCTACTCTTGCTAGAAACTTCTCTCTAGGTCCGTAGTTTAGAGGCACTTTCATATTCTGAATAAGCGTACCATTGTTGTCATATCTATTGAGATGGATGTTGTTAAACAAAGTCCCGAAGTATATAACATATTTTTTAATGGTCCCATGACCGAATGTGATACCGAACATTATGCTACACCCTTAGTTCGAGCGACATATGCTAATATAGAAGCTTTCATCTTTGTTCTTGTTTCTTCTGACACAGTACGCCCTTTTAATTTTTTAGAACGTTGTTCATTAATTTCAGTGGAAAGTATGTATTTCATACATTACCACTTGAAAAAGGATCGATAGTAGACCAATCAATAATATCATAACCAGCTGTTTGTAGCTCTTCATTAGTAGCAAATACATCACCAAGAGCTGTATCGAATGCTGTGTTAGATACAGAAGTATTACCTGTACCGGCGTATGAAAACTTGTCTTCAATCGCGTCAATGTCAGGAATTCCAGTATCAAGGATTTCGTTTGAGTATTCAAATACTTCGCATGTCAGCTTGTATGACTGTAGATCCCCCATTTGATAGAATGTAGCTTTTTCATCTACGAACTTGACAATAAAGAGACGTTTCATCATTCTAGAGTAGATCAAATCACCTTCTCTAGGTCTAATTAGATCAGATTGAGTCTGAATTTCATTCTCAAACGTTCTATGAGCGACAACAAATGTGATTTCATCTCTAATCTCAAGATTAAACTTGGAGAGAAATGTTCCATCGCCTCCATAAGAGTCAAATGAGGATATGTACATATCAATATCATAAGCAGATTTATATGTGCTTAGTGTATCTTCACCATAAACTTCATCTTTTGCAACAATTGTTCTTGGTACATAGTATACAGCATGACCGTATATTGCAATACTTTCTACGACCAACGAAGCAATAAGATCTTGCTCCATTGAGTTAGTGAAGTTGTTAAAGTAGAAGTTTGACGATGTCATTATATACCTTTTCTTTCAGCCCACATTTGCTTAATACGGATAGAATGTGCTGCTTTTCTATCAGGTGACCACGTAGTCCCTCTTTTTGAATCTGCCATTTTTCTAATTCTCTCTGGGGAGTGCTTTTTACCTTTTAGCGACTCACTAATTTTACGTCTGTGTTCACTATTATTTATATGTCCCAGTCTGTGCTGTTTACCAGAGTGAAGTTCACGGGAGATTACTGCTTGTTTTTCCTTAGCATCTGGTTGTTCCCATCGCTTTTTAGAAGCCTCGCTGAGCTTTGTTTTCAACTCATCACAACCTAATTCAAGACGTTTTTTTCGATCTTCTACAGGAAACTTTTCAGACATTGTATTAACCATAGAAGCACGTCTTTTTTCTTTTGTATCTTCAGTTTGAGTATAATCTCGTTTGGCTTGCCCCGCTTCATATATTTTACGATACTCAGGATCGCTATGCTTTTCTTTCATCGTGTTTGAGATTTTTTCACCTACTGATATACGTTTGTCTTTATCAGCTGTCCAGTGATTTGGATGATGGTTGCGAATATTATAATATTTTGAACCTAATTCTTTAGTGTTAATAAGTTGAAGCCATTTATATTCCTCAGCAAGTAAATCTCCCCTACCTTCAACTACTCTTACTAATATTCGTCTTTTAAAATCACGAGGTCTTCTTTTATATGCTCTTCGCATCCAAGTAGAACTACAAATATAACCATCATCTTCTTGACCCCAATGTGAACCAATATAATACCTTTTATGTTTTTTATCGAACCAAATATATACAAAACCACTTTTCATTTTAGATCTCCTTCGATCTATTTATAAAAAGTAGGCTCTCTAGCCAATCATATCTGCTACTGGAAGACTATAAGAAGAGATCATCTCTTGTTCCATCTTAGTAATTTCCTGCGCAGCGTCTTCAAGAATACGTTCACCGTTGAATTGTACGCCGCCTGGAAGTTGCATCCCGCTGTACTTGGTTAGATTAGAACCCCACTGATACTTGATCTTTGCAGTAGCGTAGTTTAAAAGCCAACGATCTGCATAGACGTCTGAATATACTTCAGGGTCGACAACCTCGTAGGCCTCGACTACCAAATATTGAGTTGTTAGGGATCGGTTCCAGTCCATATCGACATACAAACGGTCTTTATGCCGGTTATAGCGAATTGGCTGTTGACCAACTAGAAGCTCTTGAAGCAGAGCAATATGCTCCATAGTCATGTAATAAGGAACCATAGAGACAGATGTGAGTGAGTATAAATCGTTTAGAGCAATCTGATAACGAATATTGAAGATATCGTTAGAGCCAACCAATGTATCAGCAATAGGAAATATTCGCACAGCACCAATAATATTTTCTGGAAGTGGGATGTACTTGTTTATTTTATCCGTTTCAGTAATTAGATGCTTGTAATAAATCTTCTCTGTACCATCAAAGTGATAATCCCAGTAATAACGCAAAGCTTCATCGATACGATCTTCTACTTGATCGTCATCTACGTTGATCTCAATTACAGGTGAGCCTAATTTTCTTAGGCAATACGCTTTAAACTCGTCCCTTGTTGTTGGAACTGCCATAATTTCTATCCTCTAGTGTAGTTTCTTATATTTATAAGACTACTTAGCCGATGATTTTATTATGATTAAATTTTAAGCGTGTGTGGATATCTATGAGAATCGTCTTTTACTGCAACAAGCCATGCTGTTGTCACACAAACATTCATGTTTCTCATCCATTCATTAGGGAAATACGTCTCTCTCCTGAACTCTTGGAAGCGAATCGTAGTATTATCAATGTATTGTGCTAGATATGCGTCAGTATAGTATAAGAAGCAATTTTCATTCCAATAAGATACGTGAGTAGGATCTTGAAAAGCACCTCTACCGTCAGTTGAAGGTACTTCTATAAAAGCCCACCCTCCATGAGCTAACACACGATGTATTTCATACATAATCTTAGTTTTATCGTGTAAATGTTCAATAATATGTGAAGCGTTTAGAACACCTACAGAATTGTCTGGAAGAGGAATACCATCGTTCAAATCACATACGTAATCAGAACCTTCGCGTTGATCGACTGTAATATAACCAGGAAAAGGATTCAAACCTCCTCCGAGATCAACCTTTAATAGCTTTCTAACATCAGCATCCTTTTCAGCTAGTTTCTGAGCGTTTTGATTACCTAGTTGTACTGTGAGTTGCTGTATCTGTTCGTTGCGTTCGATCCAAGTATTATTACCTGTCACGCGATAGATATAAAGCACCTCTTCAATGTGATGCATCTTAGTATATAGATATGTACGAATCAGTAACTCATGGTCATCACATATTGAAAGATCAGGATTATGCCCGCCTATATTAGCATAAACATCTTTTCTCCAAGCACGAACGTGATCAGGAGCATACCAAATATATGTTAGCGAATGACTGGTCGGTGGAAACGATCTCATTGCTGTGAGTGTTTGACCTTTCCAATCAAATTGTCTATGTTGCCAACCAAAGGATGCATCATAAGGAACAAACGTATCTGTTTCATGGAGTACTGCGTTATCACTATACGCAAAGCCAACTTCAGGGTCTTCAAACGCTTTGTTAAGCTCTTGAAGGCAATTCGGAGTAATCAAATCGTCATGGTCGACTTCAACTAGCACATCACCTGAACCAATCATGAACGCTTTTTGCTTGATAGCACCCACGTTCTTATTATCATCTTCCGTGCGGTGAATTTTTACCTTAGGATGCTTTTTAATGGACTCAGGTAGATGAGACACACGACATTTATTATTGAGGTATAGAAGCCATTCCCAATCTTCATGAGTCTGTGCTTGAATACACTCCCATAATTCAAGCAGGTTATCCTTGTTATTAGGGTCGTGCTCAGGTGTAATAATACTAAATTTGATTGTCATTATAAAATCACTTTCTTATAAATATAATGTAGTTCACGGAAGTAGTAATTCCCAACTACTCTAATATCTAAACAGGAGATACCAGCATGTTAAATATTTATCTTATGGTTAAACAGTGTCAGCATTGTGGAGTCAAATATTTTTGTAAAACCACTCGTAAAAATCCATTTAAATATAATGGATCTGGCACATATTGGGTACGACATATTAAAAAACATAAAGCTACTATTAAAACAATAGAGATATGGGGATTTGACAATCAAAAAGATTGTACATATTTTGCTATTAAATATTCTTTAAATAATAATATCATCGAGTCTGATGCATGGTCTAATTTAGTATTAGAAAATGGAATTAGCGGTGGCCCAAATATGTTAGGTAAAAAACATAATGTTATATCAAAAGCTAAAATGTCAAAATCCCATTCTGGTAAAATACTATCAGGAGAAACAAAAGAAAAAATTTCTCAATCTATTAAGTCTAAATGGGGAATAGGTAAATATAACAATAGGCTACCAATTACACCTGAAACTAAAACTAAAATGAGTGTCGCCCAATTAATACGACACAAAATTAATCCTAGAACAATAGAAACACGACAAAAACTTTCAGCGGCGAACAAAGAATTCCATATTAATAATCCTAACTCTCACGCACAAGAAAACAATGGTATGTATGGAAAAAAACATTCTCCTGAAACAAAAGAAAAAATAGGACAAAAATCTAAGGGAAGAGTGCCGTGGAATAAAGGTATAGCTAGATCTGAAGAGACTAAAAGAAAAATATCAGAAACATTAAAACAAAAAAAAGACTCTTCTAATCGAAGAAAAAAAGATGGCTGAGTCTGCCGTTTTCCGGACAATCACCGAAGTATGGTCCCGCAGAGTGGAATGAACCTGCGTCCATTATTACCAGTCTATTATATATATTACCTGCTATATCACAATTATCGAATTGTGTTGAGTCATAGAAGTTACCTCGGAACGCATCATCAGCTTCTGGTTGATCTCTATGCCGTGTTCCGTTGTTCTTAGATCTATGAAGTCTTGTACCAGATTCGATCGGAGCATCAGGTGTTAAATAAATCATTGCGGCCCATTTTTGAGTGTCATAGTGATAAACCTGTTTATCTTCAGCACGCATCAATTGGAACACACCATTAAAACCTTGTTCGAAGTCAACAATCTTCTCACCTATGATTGCCTCAAAGCGTCTCTTAATCTCAGGAGTACGGAATGTAGTAGTGGTTCTCATTCCTTTATACCATCTGGTATCATCTGTAAACTCTTGAGCAAGAGCAAACCTACGCACAGCATCAGGGTTTGAATAAAAATTATCTACGATGAACATTCTCTTAGAGCTGCTACTATTTACCCGCAGCGGCCGTTCGACCGTTGCAAGCCCTACAGCTCTATTATACAGTTCTTCAATAGATGTACCCGTATCATAGTACGCTTCGCGGTCAATGAATACAGTAAACGTAGGGAATGGACATACACGTCCGGGGTTTTTGAGAAGCTCTGCGCATGCTAGCATATTATCATAGTCACCAATATCTTCGTAAATACGAGCCATGCCAACAAGATGTTCATTACGCTGAGGTACGTGACCACCTGCTTCTTGATAATCCTTGAGAGCAAGATCATGTTCACCTAAGAATCTATGCGTCTCTGCTTTCATGAGAAGGGCAGCATACGCCATTTCATTAGGATGATTTTGTATTCTGTTTGTATTGACGTGATCTAAGAACTCTTGAAAGTAGTAAATAGCTCTCTTGGCGAACTCTCTACGCTGAGATTCACCTAAGGGAAACGCATTACTTGGATAAGCATCGATATAAGACTTGGCAATATACCAAAAGTGATAGAGATCTTCAGCGAACGTATTCTCTCTAATCATTTTCTCTTCGAGAATCAGAGCATCACTAATGAACTTGTATGGATTCGACCAGGATTGACCTTCGTTGAAACCAATCTGTCTGAATGAGGGTGGGAGATCTACACGTGGGAATCTATCTCCGACTGTTGGATCTGTATTATAGATTGTTTCATGGCACGGATCGTGATTGAACGCCCATTTAATATTAGCGTTCCACATCCACGCTCTGTAGTAGATGCAATTACCTGAGATAGCTGTAATATGGAATGCTTGTGCATCTTTATTATCAAGCAGCGACCAGTCAAAGTCGTCATCAACTTCCATGAGTTCATCACAGTCCATCTTCATAATCCAATCACAACCGTGATCTAGATTTTGAGCGTACTGCAATACATGGTCGCGATTATAACCAAAACCAACCCACCCCTCTTCGATGTCGTATACTTCACCAGTTAGCTCGTGCTTGATCAAATATTCTCTGACGATCTTATCTGTGCCATCCGTCGATCCATTATTTTGGAATACGTAATGGTCGATATACGGAATAGTAGAATCAAGCATACGCTCAATGACAGATGCCTCGTTCTTAAACATAACGATCAATAGTATCTTAGCATTTTTCTTCATTACAATTTCACTCTTGATTCAATTAATTTGAGAATAGCGGGATCATTAGCTTGTTCTTTGTAAGGAGCATATAGCGCTCTTTTACGATCAGGTGCATCTGCTTCAGGGGGAATAAGATAGTACATAGCAATTGATTTACGATATACACCAATAGGACACTTAATAGGTTCAGGAAATCCATGCCATGAGTTCTGTGTAGTATCGAATAGGACTGCTCTATTAAATCTGCACTCTACTTCTACCGCTTTTTCAACTGCATTCTTCTCATCACCTCTCCAAAACTCTAAATGCCCCCCATATTTAGGTTTCCATACATCGCTGAGATAGTAAATGAGATTGAGTTTACGTTGAAGTTTTAGTTTAGGGTGTATAGAATAATCTTGGTGAATATTTAACTTGCCACCTGTTCCATGTATATGCCACCCAGCACCATGCAATCCAGGATCAGGTTGTAGTCCTTTTATACCCGTAATTTCTTCTAGGTTCTTTAAAAACTTCGGTGAGTTTAAGAAAAGTAGAAAGTTATATGTGTCTGGAGGAAAATCATACCAATTGTTTAAGCTTCTTTTAACTTCAAGGGGATTATCGTACACAAACCAATCTTTATCATAGTAATGTACAAAGTCTTTTGATAACCTATGAGCTAAATCATCACTCTGGAAATCATCAAATACCCAATAATCAAACGGTTGTTTCATAAAACTAGCGCCACTTAGGCCCATCCATCCAAGCAGCAATCGAATGACGAGTACCTTTTGTCACGGGTTCTGCTCTATGTGTAAAGAATGAAGGGAAAAAGATAACTGTACCTTGCTTTCTAATAGCTTTAGCATCAGGCTGCTCTTGAACGTCAACAAGGCGGAAATCACCACCTTCATATTCGTCTGGATCTGTTAATTGAATGATTGCTGAGAGCTTACGGTGATAAATTGGATCATTATTAATCCAAAAAACATCGTGGTGGTTCTTGTATTCCCCGCGCTCTTCAGCTGTATATTCTGCAAGTTGTAAGTAATCTAATCTAGTTATATGAAATCTAAAAAAATCATCATTAGCTTCAATAGCTAATTTCCATAATTTATCAAAAATATGTTGAAATCGTGAGTCTTTATTGTGTAAGAACTTAATTGTACTTCTTCGAGTTTCCTCATCACGGACTGTACCTTCTACACCTAAAGCAGCTTTTTGCCCGATAACAGACTCAGTTGATTTTAATATATCTTCACACTCTTGTTTACTAAAAACAGAATCAAAATAACACCACTCACCATTCATACTCATTCACCCCATTATTATAGTATAATATTCATTTAATTACAACTATTTATATGGCTAGTTGACGTAAAGGCCAGAAATTAATCATCATCGATTTACGCTCGCCGCGTATTACTTTTTCAATCCAGTGATAATGTTTAGATCCTTCAAAGTAAATTACGTCATCTACCTGTGGAGTAAACAATTCAACCTTTGCAGCTCTAATTCTGTTATTTTGGTCCTCATCAACAAACATAGGAGTTGGCTCTTCAAACCATGTGTGGTTTGAAATAGCTAGTTTACCACCTTCAAGGTCTGTTGTTTGTAAATAACAACCTATAGTTATAGGAGACATAATGCGAGATTTATCTACAGTATGTAACCATGCACCATTATCATTTCCTTGATGACATCTAATTATGTGATTAAAATCGCAATGGGGCGCTAGGTAATTACCTTGTAGTTGGTGTTGAAACCAATATTCAATGGTGTACCCAGCATAATCATACTGTTCATCTTTAAGGAAATTAACTAATGTTTCCTCAATTGGATTGTTAGGGTGTTTGGGATTAAACCACGTTGACCACTCTTCGAGGTTTAGTATATTAGTAGGTTTTTCAATAAAATATTTTGCAGTTAGAAAAATATCTCTATATTCAGGTTTAAGCTTAGATTTTTTCGTAATCAGAGATGTTCCAAGGGACATTTTCAAACCTTTCAAATACAAATTTCACATTCTTTTTATATGTATATGTGCTACATATTTTTTCGATAAACTCTTTTGGTGCTGGGTTGTGGTTAGTGCCCATATTTACTGGGGTCGGGTCCAGTTTCATACTAGACATATTCATTCTATTACATATTAAATCCATGTTTTCTTGGTTAAAGAAATCTTCATAGAAGAAGTACAAAGGTTCATCAAATACGTTATCAAGAGTTTGAATAGTGTTCTGGTACTTAGGGTTTAGATAAGAGCCAACAAATAATTGGGACATTGGATGTAAATTGAAATCAAGCCGTCCAGACCCATCATATATTTTCTCTATTATCGCATACTTTTCAGGGTCTATTTTACTATATGCCGGTCTTATATGAATATCCATAAAGTCACAAAACATATTCCAACTCGACCAAGCTCTCGAAATAGGATCTCGCATTATATAAACCGGGACAACATCTACACCAATTTCTTCAAATTTATCTTTAAACATTCTAAAGATATTTTCACTGCTACCTTCGTAATGGGTAAAGTCGCCCGTAGGTTTATCTAGCGACGCGACATGTTTAAACCACACATTGAGGTCTTTTTTAAATTCGTGAGATTTGGTGAACGTAGGAATAAATGTGTCGCGTTCTATAATATTCATCTCTTTACCGCAAGAGATAAAATCAGGATGATTATCGAAATATTTCCATAGCCAAGTTGTACCAGCCTTCTCAGCTCCCACATTCATTAGAAACTTCATGGAGAGCTCGGATCAACTAATAGATATGTTATTACAGTTCTGTCGAAAGGAGTAAAGGACCATCCTGGCATATTTGGTGTAACTCCAATTTGAGTTTCTGATGTTTCTACTTGGTAGCACGTTAATTGAGCCATTGCTGCAGGAATGTTTGATTCAGGAGTGAAAAAACAACGAACGCGATCTACTCCTTCACTTATTAAAAAATCGCATCGAGATTGAGACACCTCAGCTAAAAACGCCCAAGACAAAGACCCCAATTTATTTGGACCTAAAAAGGTAAAGTTTATATTATAAATTCCATTTGATACAAATCCAATACTATATGAAACTGTAAGATCATCATCCATTATTTTCATAACAAATGTTGCTGGGTTAGCAATCATACTTTGAAGAAGTTGTTCAAGAAACTCTCGTTTTGAAGTGTTGGATTTTGCTTCGACGGGAAATTTCATATTCTGAAGAAGCTTGTTGAATGAGCCCTGCACGAGGGGTCGAATATCTTGAATTGTTAAAGTAGCTAAATCCGCTTTACTGAACGTGTACGCCATTTTTATTTCCAATCAAATTTGCGCAGAATATGTGGAAATTTCCTACGAAATTCCATTGTTCGTGGTGCTTTTTATGATCACCATCTCCAAAACTAAACATAGCTAATAGCGGTGATTTGGTTGCGCCATAATCATCGTGTGCCATTGTAAATACTAGTGAAGTGGTAATCATATAAGCGTTTGGTATTAGCCACAAAAATAGTAACCCATTCCAACCACCAATTAAAAACGCAAGTAATGGATACGACAATATTACTGTCCAAAACCCCACCGTCGTTTCCATCCAACTAGCCATCTTATCTTTAAACAACTTCTTAAATATAAGAAGATTTTTAATATCATATTTGGTCACTCTATGATTATAGAAAAACCAAACCTTCCAACCTTTGTATTTTGGTGAATGCGGGTCATGCTCTGTATCAACATACAAATGATGGGCATGATGCGCAATTGCCCAAGAGCGTGGAGGATGTAGAGTTGCCCATGTTCCCAACCACATTAAAACGATCTCAACCGGTCTCGAAAACGTAAATGTTTTATGACAAACACCATGATGATAAGCAATACTCATTCCAAATACCGCCAGTGCGAAGCACATACCAACAGCAGCAAACCACCAATATATAGATACGTTTGTAAATACTAGTGCATACATAAAAGCAAACAATGATATAAACTGCATCAATGTATGAAAAATAAGACGAATATTCATATTAAAATTGAATTAAGCAATGAACATTACCAGATGAAGGTAATGTTGGACCGACGGCTGTGACTAGTGAA